>ERZ808267.18-NODE-18-length-145141-cov-17.735550_pt1 | contig 145141 bp, 110 predicted proteins | sample MGYA00521241_ERZ808267 | MGnify/ENA primary metagenome ERZ808267 (study PRJEB31516, sample SAMN03275592) | gut metagenome | biome: mammalia-associated habitat; material: feces | host: Papio cynocephalus | place: Kenya | collected 2012-07-19 ...
AAAAGCAAATAATTGACACAAGTGGCAATTATGGCTAAAAGCCTTGTGTGTGACGTAAGCTCGGCGTTCGATTTGCTCGCCGCCTTGCGGCTCGAAACTCCGAATAGACACATTCTGTTAATAAGTTATACTAAACGGCACTAAATAGATGAAGAACAAGAAAACACCCGTCCGAAACAAAACCCAGCGTACATTTAGTACGCGATTTTGGAGCGGACGGGTGATGACGCAGTTATTCGCTATTTAGTGCCGTTTTAATGTTGTTTTAATTTGATAAAGGTACTATAATAATAAAAAAGAGTATCTATCTACAACCGATAGGAGGCCTGTATGAGAATATTGCTGGTTGAAGATGAAAAGGAATTGTCGAGAGCGTTGGCGCAGATGCTGATGAAAGAAGGCTATGACGTGGACTGCGTGTACGACGGAGCGGACGGTTTGAGCTTTGTATCGACGGGAATGTACGATTTGATTCTGCTTGACGTGATGATGCCAAAACTCAACGGTTTTGAAGTGTTGGCTCGTATGCGCGCAAAAAAACTCGAAACGCCCGTTATTATGCTCACGGCACTTTCGGACGAAAAAGACAAAATCGAAGGACTTGACAAAGGCGCAGACGATTACGTTTCAAAGCCCTTCTCTTTCAACGAACTCTCGGCAAGAATTCGCGCGGTGTTGCGCCGCAGAGGCAAACTCCTCAGCGACAACAAACTGGAATATCAAAACGCGTCTCTCGATTTGACGACGTTTACGCTGTCCACGGCAAAAGGTTCTATCAACCTCACGGGAAAAGAATTCGAGTTGTTGCGTTACCTGTTCGAGTATCCGAATTTCGTTGCGACAAAGGAAAATCTTATTCTCAAAGCGTGGGGGCTTAACAGCGAATTCGAGTCAAACAATCTCGAAGTTTATATGTCGTTCTTGCGCAAAAAACTCTCGCATCTCGACGCGTCGTTTACGATAGAATCCGTGCGCGGAGTCGGCTACAAGCTCTCGCAACCCAAAGCGTAAAAACAAGGCACGGCAAGCCGTGTCTTTTTTCATATAATAACAATAAACATATTTTATCCATACAAATCGATAACATAAACCGCCGATTATGAAAAACAAGCACATAGACCTCATAAAAAAACAACGCCTGACATACACCGTTTCAGCCACCGTTATTTCGGCGATTTTTTTGCTTATCGTGCTTGGCGGTTTGTTCGGAGTGGTATACGCGTCGAACGACCTCTTTATAAACAACTCATTAAAAAAAGCACTCGACCACCCCGAGGACCACAACGACGCGGTAGTCAACGACCTTAAGTGCGTATACGTTTACGTCGGTAACGACGGCAAGATTGAAACGTCGGGCAATATGGATATTTATTCGCAGGACGAGGCAAACAGCATTATAGACAAAGTCGTCAAGACAAAGCAAGGCAAGTTTACCGTTGGCAACAGATACTTTGTCGTTGCGAACAAAGAATTCCCGTCGGGAACGCTGTATGCTTTTATAGACCGCACTTCTTATCATACGCAACTTTCAAACACCGCCATTATGGTGACGTTGCTGTATTGCTGTTCGGTGGTATTCGTGTCGTTGCTTGCGCTATTGTCGTCGGCAAGACTTTTGCAACCCGTCGCAAGTGCAATGTCAAAACAAAGAGACCTCATCGCAAACGCTTCGCACGAGCTTAAAACGCCGCTTACGGTCATTGCCACCAACCTGAGCGTTATTAAGAGCGAGCCGAAGTCCACGGTCGAGGACAACGAAAAATGGATTGCCTCGATTACGACGCAACTCGTGAGAATGAAAGAACTCGTCAATTCTATGCTCGAATTGAGCAAACTCGAGCAAAGCGAACTCAAAAAACAACCGCTTGACTTCAGCGAAATCGTCGAAGGGGCTTGCTTGAGTTTCGAAGCGACCTGTTTTGAGAAAAACGTCAAATTGTTGACCGATATTCAACCGTCTGCGGAGGTGTACGGCGAAAACGGTTCGCTCGAAAGACTCGTCGTGATATTGCTCGACAACGCGATAAAGTATTCGGGAGAAAACGGCAAAGTCGGCGTAAAACTGTCAACGGACGCCAAACGCGCGCATTTGTCTGTTATGAACACGGGAGAGAGCATCTCTAAAGAAGAAGCACAACACGTTTTTGACAGGTTTTATCGCTCGGACGGCGCAAGGAAAAACGACGACAACCAAAGTTTCGGCTTGGGATTGTCCATAGCGCACGCTACGGTCAAAGCCCACGACGGCACCATAGAATGTCACGGAGTGGAAGGAAAAGGCACGGTTTTCGACGTATATCTGCCGTTGTTGAAGAAGAAAAAGGACGGAACGCCGATTATTCCAAAAAAGCACAAATCGCTGTTTGACGTTTGAGAATAAAGCGATTATAAAATGAAAGAACGCACCTTACACAAGGTGCGTTTTTATTTTTTAACACGTTTAACGATTTGAAAATTTACGCTTCGAGCTTTTGCTCTCCGAATTTGATTGCTCCCGTTTTGCGCATAAGTTCGCTAACTCCGAAAGAAATCGCGGCAGGCAGAACGAACAGACAAAGCACGATGCCGACGCCTAATTGCCAATCGGGAATAACGCCTTGCGACGCGTCGATTGTGCCGAAAACGCCAACAAGTCCGCTTGTACCCATTCCTCCGCCGGCGGCATTGCATCTCAAGCCCATAAGCACCGCCACGAGTCCGCTTACCGCACTTGCGACGATTTCGGGAACCATTATCAGCGGATGCTTCATAATATTTGGAATCTGCAACATCGAAGTGCCGACGCCTTGCGAAATAAGCCCTCCTACGCCGTTTTCTCTGAAACTCGCAACGGCAAAACCTATCATATGCGCGGAGCATCCTGCCACCGCCGCTCCACCCGCTATGGCAAAAACGTCGGGGTTTTCAAGCGCGGTTGCACTTGTCGCTATGGCTATCCATATAGCCGCCGACGACGTCGGCATAGTAAGCAAAATACCCATTACAACGGCAACGAATACGCCGACGATAATTTTAACTGCGGAACCTGCCTCTATTGCAAGCACAATGAGTTTTGCGAGCAAATCGATGAGTTTGATAAACGGCCAAGCGATGAAAATACCTGCAAGGCAAAGCACCATCATTCCGATAGGAACGAGGATAATATCGAGTTTTGTTTTGCCTGCGTACAGGCCTGCGATTTCAACCGTAAGCAACGATACGACGTATGCCCCGATAGGATTACCGGGCGCGCCGAATGCTATGGTAAAACTTGCACCCGAACACAATGCGGCAACCAAATTGCCCGCAAACGCACCGACCATACCCGTCACGGCAGCGGTAAACATCACGAGCGGCTTTGCGCCGAGCTTGTGCGCGATTCCTATGCCTATACCTGCGCCCATAAGCATTTTGGCAATATTTGCGATATAACCGAGTACTTTCGCAAAAGAGTTGTTTCCGCACCAAGTCGAAATTTGCCACAAAATCGTGCCTGCGATAAGCGTGCAGAATAGACCTTGCGCCATACCCGAGAACGCGTCGATAAAATAGCGTTTGCTTGCCGTTTTGAGCCAACGGACAAATTTTTGTTTGCCCGTCAGCGGCGCGTTTGCATAGTCAAAAAGTATTCCTTCCCTTGTCGATTGCTCGTCTTGAGCGTCGGTTTCGACATTCGTTTCGTCTTGCGGTTGTTCGATATTTTCAACCACGCTCAAATCTTTTTCTTCGTTTTGCATATATCCCCTGCCGTTTGCGCAAAATTGCACAAACTATATGTTTATTTCTGATTTGCGTTATTATAAAACCTTGATTTGGTTATTTGCTTTCCACGTCCACGATTTCCATTTCTGCGGACGGAGCGACTTTCAATTCGTCCTTTTTGTCGTCCTCGTTTTGCTGTTCGCGTTTTGCCATAAGTCGTTCAACCGTGCCTACGCAAAGTGCAAACAGGTTCTCTATCGTCTCGCGCGATACCGCGCAAGCCCCTTCGGAATAGTCCTTTGATAAGACCGTAGCCGTCGGGTTGCCGTTTTTGGCAAATGCGTTCGACGTATATCCGTGCAACGAATTGAACTTGTGTTTCAAGTCGTCGTGCGGAGCGGTTTTGAGAGGTATGCCCTGCTCGATTGCGCTTGCGTGAAGCACCGCCACGGTATCCGTTGAAAACTGAATACGACGTACGGCGTCGTATTCGGCAACTTGCAAATCGTTGCCGAGAATGTCTCCGACGCACAGGACTTGCGCCCCCGCAAATTCGGGATGCGCCTGTACAAACTCGTAAGAGCCGCATCTTCCGCTGTTCTCTCCGCCGAACGAAGCGTAAACTATCTTTACGTCATCGGCAAGTTTTTCGTCTCTGTCGACGAAATAGGCGTACGTTGCCATTGCAACCGCAGTAGATACGCCGTTGTTTTGTCTCGCATTTTTTTCACGAGGAGAAAAGTGCAAAACAAACGCCACGATTCCGAACACGCCCGACATAAACGGCAAAACCGTAAACGCGGTTATCTTTGCCGTCACGTTGGCTCCGTCTGTGCCTATTGCCATCTTGAGGATGCAGAACAATACGAAAAGGAACACGGACACGGGCGCGATAATCAGCGAGAGCTTGCGCATAAGGTCAAAATCCTTAACGGCGGTGCCGAGCGTTGCGTCGTGATTGTCCGCAATGATTATCGTGCGAGTCGGCGCGTCGTTTTTGCTATATTCGCTCACGACATTGTAGGACACTTTCTTTTTGTATATGCCGAGAAGTTTACGTTTGCCGAGATACTGCATTGCGATTATCGCACCGCCCGCGATGAACGCAAGAAGCGCGAGCAACGTTATCAATGCGCCGCCAACTCTGCCGCCTGCAAACGACACAAAGTATATCGTATAACAAAGAGCGTACCAAATGCCCATATACAAAAACGAGCCTCTGCCAAACAGCGGATAGCCGTTGAACGCCTCAAGTCGGGTTTTTGCGCCCGTTTCGTCGTGCAAGCGATTGCGTATGGCTCGCGCGCAAGCCGTCTCGTCCGCACTTCCCGTGATTCTGTGAGGATATTTTTTCAATTCGTCGGTAAACTCGTCCACAAAATTCATACAGTCGAGCATATCTTCGGAACTTACGGATTTTTTCTTAACTTCTTCCATACCGATATTATAACAGTACCCTTGAAAAAAAGCAAGGTTGTAGCCTGCGTATAATTTGCCGTTTGTATTGCGCGCAAACGAAGCGGTACGACGCACTTTCCGCAACGAACGATATTAGAGCGTACAATCGATTCGTTTCTGCAACAAAACGCAAAAGATAACAAAAGCACTCGCATTGCTGCGAGTGCTTTTTATCGTGTGTTTCAGTCGGCTTTCGCCGAGATGAGTCAATTATCAGAATGCCCAACGGAACCAACCTTTTTCGGTCGTATCTGCGGGAGCATAGTCTGCAAACGTGTTTGCGTTGACTTCGCTTGCTCCGATAGAGAAGCTGATACCGACGTTTGCATTTGCAACTTTCGCTTTGATTGCGAGAACGAAGCCTTCCGTACCGCTCATAGAAACTCTGACGGTTGCAGATGCGCTGAGGATTTCACTGATAAACGCTTTGTCTGCTTTGACGAGGTTCTTGATGTCGTCGGTTTCTTTGCCGATGAATCTGATTGCGGTAATATCGCTGTTTCCGCTTTCTTTTGCGTCGAGAATTGCCGCGTCGATGTCTGCAAGGAGTTCGACAAGTTCTGCTTCCAAGCCTGCTTTAAGCTCGCTGTCTTTCTTGCCGATGTAGTTCAACACGATGTCGGTGTTGGTCTTTGCTTGATTGACGAGCCATTTGTCGCGTTGAGCCGGCGTATACTTGTCGTATTTGTCGCCGAGTTGTTCTTTCATATAGCTGTCATACTTAGCACGTTCTTCTGCAATGTGATTGTTCTTGATTGCGGTCGTGTTTGCGTATGCCTTGAAGTCCTCGCTTGCGAGAGCTTTTCTGATATATGCGTCGTCTTTACCTGCGTAAACTTCTCTTGCAGCTGCAACTCTGTCGTCCGTGACGATGTAGTATGCAAATGCGTATTTTTCACGTTCTGCGTTCTTGTAAACTTCGACGTCTTTATCCTCGAATGCGATTGCGTCCATTGCGCTGTCCGTGTTGTATTTTGCGCCTGCGATTGCAAGGAGTGCCGCAATATCGGGAATCCAGTTGCCGTTGTCCCACTTCGTGATGGAGGTTACGTTGCCGTCCTCTGTCATATTGGTGTCGAACTCGCTACCGATTTTTGCAACGACTGCGTTGATGTTTTCGACTGTAATCGTGAGGCCGTCAGCACCTGTTGCGAAATACGGGATAACTTTGGTAATCGTGTTTGCAATGGCTTTGAGCGGGAGAGCTTGAGTCGATGCTTTTACGAGACCTTGTCCGCCGAGCATTTCAACAATCTTGTTGACTGCTTTTTGGAAAGTGGGAACTACGTCCATACCTGTCCACACCGCACCTTTGAATTCGGGGTTGAGTGCGAAAGTATTAGGAGTCGTGTTGTCGCTGTTCTTTGCAAAGAACACGTCTGCAAATTGGTCGAGTGCCGTGGAGTCGCCGTTGAAAATCGGGAGACCTTTGACCATATCGTAAACGTATCCGCCGAATGCGCCGACAAGAGCTTGTGCAACCGGAACGTCGTCAATCGTGAAGTCTTGATTGAGCTTGAGTGCGAGAGTATCTTTGATAAAACTTACTTGCAAGAACGGTACTGCCGCTTTTGCGTCTTTTGCTTTGAAAGATACGACCAAGTTTGCTTTTGTTCCGTTATTATCTGCGTTTGCGAGGTCAAGTTTGCCGTTGAATGCAACAACGAGTTGACCGTCGAGTGCGATAGATTTCATACCGCTGAGCTTGTTGTTTCTGTTTTCGAGTGCAGCGGGGTTGATTGTGATGCCGTCAATATCGAGTGCGATTGCCGCGTCGAGTGCGACTTCGGTCGAATATTTGCTTCTTTCAACAGGCATCGTAACGACGCTTTCGGTCTTGCCGCTGTCAACGCCTCTGAATCTGAGAGAGTTGATGGACACTTTCAATGCCGGATATTCTTTGTCGTTGGTTGCGAGGTTGTTCAAGTCCGCTTTGATTGCGAAACTTTGAATTTGATTGTCTTTCTCGGTAAACTCGAGAGCGAGTTTAGAGGAGGCAGTAATCAACGGAGACGTGAAGCTGGAGAGTGCGTTTCCTACGAGACCCGTCATCTTGATGGGTGCGGTGTAAGTGGTAACGCCCGTTGCTTCGTCGGTCTTGGGAGCTTCGAGAGTTCCAAAGAGAGTGTTTGCGAGCTTTTCGCTGGTCAAAATACCTGCAAGGTTAATTTGGTCTTTGGTCTCGGGGTTGACGTAGATTTCATTTTCTTCCGCAACCATACTTGCGAAACCGCCAACGAGTTCGACAAGGTTCATTTGGCTCTCTGTTGCTCTTTGGATGAGCGTGAACACGTCGTTTACGAGAGTGTTGAGGTCCCAATTATCGCCCATAGTTTTTGCGATGCTGCCGAGGATTGCGCCGATAGATGCGTGTCCCTTGTAATAAGTCGGGAAATCTGTGCCTTCGGGTGCCGTGCCTTGGTACATACCCGCCTTGTATTCAACACCGTTGACTTCGACGTCTTTTGCGATGTAGTAGTAAGTTTGAGCATCGTAAACGTAACCGTTTTGTTTCACTTGGTCATACACTACCATCGTTTGGTCCTCGAAGATGGTCTTGCTGAGCCAGCTGCCGAGTTGGTCGTTTGCATAATCGAATGCTACGATGATGTTTTGACCTGCATAGTCGAGGAAAAGTTTGCCGGGGTCAGACATAAAGTAGTAAATCGTAACCCAGTTCTCTCCGGTGGTAGAATCATAAACTTTAACTTTCAACGCTGTGTCTTTGCCGACGTTTTTGTTGTTGAACGTTCCGTTTTTGATTTCTTCATCCGTTCTGACATTAGTTCTGTCCAAAACCGCGTCGATTGCAAAGCCGAGACCGATTTGTTTTTTGGTAACGTTTGCCTTATCGTTGGTTTTGATTGCAAGTTCTACGCCCAAATCTGCGCTGACAGCAATGTTTTGATTGTCTTTAATCTCCTCATTGCCGATGTTTTTGGACAAATCCCAAAGTCTGGTAAAGTACTCTTTTGCCGTATACGTCACAGGCGTCGGGCCCGGCGGCGTAGGCGTCGGATTGGGATTGGGATTATCGGAGTTGCCGCCGTCACCCTTTTCGCCGCAAGCGACAAGGGCGAGGGAGCATACCAGTACCAATGCGAGTACGAGAACCAGCATAGACTTGATGCCGAATTTCTTCATAATTGCCTCCTGAAAATTAGCTTTTTATTCAAATATTTCCCGTTGCGCACGCGTCGCGCACGCAAATAAGGTTCTATTTGTATATTAGTATTATACCATAAAATAGATATTAGTCAACACCCCGTTGCGAAAACAGCATTGCAGTAATGACGCAAAATGTAATTTTTCGTCATTACTGCATTCGTTTTCGCAACTACTACCGCACAGCCAATCTTTTGCTATCATTACAAACAAAGCATCTATTTTTATATTATTTTGGGTAAGTATTGAAAATCGCGGCGTTTGTGCGTTATAATATTTTCAATCTTATCTATTCATACACGGTAGAGGCAAGCAACGATATGGCGTTTACAAACTGGAAATCTCTTAAAAAAATAGACTCGCATATACATATTTTACCAAACGAAGTGCTTGCCGCAAATCCGAACTCTAACGACGTATGGCACTACGCGGATTTGAAAAAATATCTTGCGATTGCAAAAGATTTTTGCGTAGAAAAAGCGGTCGTTATGCCACTTAACGACCCGTGGCTTATGTCTATGGATTTTACCGTAAACGCAGTACATCGAAATCTTTGGAATATAAAAAAAGAATATCCCGACAAGTTTTATGCGTTTGCCGACGTCGATGTTCGCAATACGTCGGAAAATACCGTAAGCGAAATTATGCGAGCCGTTGACGAGTACGGTTTGGACGGAATCAAAATACACCCCTCCAACACGGGAATAGCAATCGATGACGAATACAATGCGCCGATTTACGCATTCGCTCAACGACGAAATATTCCGATTGCAATCCACTCATACCCCGATTCCAAAAACGACGTTTGTGCGGCAAAGCGCATTGTGTCCGTATCCGAACGGTACCCCGAACTGAAACTAATCGTGTCTCATATGGGTGCTTTTCAATGGAAAGAGTTGCTTCCGACGCAATGTTATGTGGATATGTCCGCAATTCTTCCCGATTACGTCCGCGCTTACGGAATCGCGAAAACGAACGATATATTGCGCGCATTCGGAGCGGATAGATTGCTGTTTGCAACCGATTATCCCGACAACAGACATTTGCAACCCGAAGAAATATACGATTGTTATACGGATATTCTCAATCAAATGGATTTTTCCGAAGAAGAAGCCGTAAAAATCGCATACGCAAACGCAAAAAACCTGCTTGGTTAATATAAAAATTACAAACATCGTTATATAAAAATCGTTAAACAGATAAAGAGCGAGAAAGAGCCATCCTTACGGCAACCCTATTATTTTTATAAAAAGCCATTAAACGAATGAAGAACAAGGAAACACCCATCCGCTACAAAACCCAACGTACATTAGCGTACGTGATTTTGTAGCGGATGGGTGTTGACACAGTTATTCGCCGTTTATCCCAATAAGCCGTCTATGCCGAGAACCTGCCCCGTCACATATCCGTTCTCTGCGAGGAACAAGATTGCCGAAGCAACTTCTTCGGGTTTGCCGAGACGACCGAGCGGAATGGCGTTTTGGCACAAATCTTCGATTTCCGTATCGGAGTAGATTTTCATCATATCCGTGTCTATTGCGCCCGGGGCAACTGCGTTTACTCGCACGCCCGACAATGCGACTTCTTTGGCAAGTGCTTTTGTAAAGCCTATTATTGCTGACTTTGTCGAAGAATACGCCACTTCCATACTTGCGCCTTTCACTCCCCACACGGAGGACACGTTGACAATCGCGCCGTCTCCTCTCGACATCATATCGGGAAGCACGGCTTTTGTAACGTTGAAAGTGCCGTTTACGTTGACGTCAAACAACTTTTTCCAATCTTCCAAGGAAAAATCTATCAACAGTCCGCTTTTTGCTACGCCCGCATTGTTGACGAGAATATCTATCTTCCCAAAGCGTTTTTTGACGGCATTTACTGCGTTTTGCACGCTTTGCTCGTCGGAAACGTCGCACAAAACCGCAAAAACACCGCCGAATTCGTCGTTCAGCGATTTTTCAAGGGCAAGTGCCTTGTCTTTGGAGTGGTTGTAAGTGAAAGCAACGTTGTATTTGCCTGCGCTCATACGCACGATAGCTTCCCCTATACCGCGACTTCCGCCTGTAATAAAGATAGTTTTGGTCATAGCATTTTTGAATTAATAATTTTTGCTATTATTTTAGGCAAAACCATAACATTTGCCACTATTTCGCAAAATTATCGGCTTGATATTTTCCCGTTTAATAAGCGTTGCTCGTAGACAGGCGGAGCCGTAGTTTATAACCCGACGAAGTGTCGTTGTGAACATCAACCATCCGCCTGAGCAACCGCCGAGCCGCCTCAAGGTTGCGAAACCTTACGCACAAAGTGCATACACCAAGCAACCGATATAGCGAAACTGCGGCAGGAATTTTTATTCCTCTACGACTGATAGCGTGTATCGGTTGCGCGGTAGCAGTTGCGAGAACAAATGCGGTTTATGGCAACAAATGCGTTTGTTGTCATCGCCGCAATGCCGTTTGAGCAACGTGTTTAGCATTCGGCGCAATTATTATTACGCTTCTTCCTTCTCGGGTCTGCCTACGCCGATATAAGTGCTTTCGGCATCTTCTACGTCCTTGTCGAACGTGTCGAGATTGATGTAGTGCAGATAATTATCGTCGTCGGTTGCGAAGAAATAGAAATCGCTTCCTACAAAGTCAAGAGTGAGCCAATCGGTCTTGATGCCTTCGGAAATCTTGATAAAGGCATTGTCTTTTGCCTCTTTGTAGTAGATTTTGTAAAGTGCTTTTGCAGAGGACGAATCGGTAAAATACGCATATCCGTTCGCATCCACTTTCCATACTTTTTGAGAAGTCGTGGTCACTTGAACGGGTTCGTCCGTACCGTTGTACCAGCAATAAACTTTGTCGGAGTTAAATGCCAATGCGCCGTCGGTGTAACCGAGGGGGAACACGGTGGTGTCCGCAACGGTGTTGAGGAATTTTTCCTTATCAGCGTTAACTTCACTTGCTTTTGCACAGAACAAACCTGCTTTTTGGCTGGCACCGTTGAGCGTGTACGTCTTTGTGTAATACAAAGTTGCGCTTCCGTCGGACTCGACAAACATATCTACGAGTGCGAATTTGAAAACGTTGAGTTGGTCGTTTTCGGGGTCGGACGTAAACGTGTTTTGCGTTGCGATTGTGCGTTGGTTGGAACCGTCGACCGCTACTGCGCAAAGATTGTTGTAGTTCTTATAGCTGTCCTCGGTCGGTGCGTTTTGAACGTAATAAATTTCATTGCAACCGTAGTCCCAAGCAATGCTCGTCACGTTTTCCGCAAGCACGCCCTTCTTTGCGCCCTTACCGTTGTCGATGTTCTTGTTGGTTTTCATTCCTGCAAAATCGATATAACTGATTTTGCTGCTCTCGTAATAATAAACGCGAGTCGGAGTGAAGAAATATTCGGAAGAACGAGTGCCGATAGTGCCGATAAGTTGCGTTACGCTTCCGTCGATTTTGGTACGCATAAAGTCGGTGTTGGTTGTGGATGCCGTGCCGTTTTTATCCTTATCGATGTTGGGCGTTGCATAGTAAACCCATTCGCCGTAAATTGCGATACCGCCGTTTGCGGAAGAATTGTAAACGCTCTTGGGAACAAGCACTTTTGCGGTGCTGTTGTCAACTTTGCCGTCTTTTATCTCTGCGCGGACGATACCTTGTTTGGTAGCCGCACCCCAGTTTGCGTCAGCGTCTGCGCCGACGTAACCGTTGATAAAATACAAATAATTGCCTTGTTTTACGACGTAACCGCCGTTGGATTCGACAGGTGCGGAAGCGTCTCCGCCGCCTATTGCGTCCATCTTGTACGAGTTGCACGCAACGAGACACACGATGCATACCGTGAAAATCAAAATTGCTGCAGTTGCGCTGAAAATTTTCTTTTTCATTATATTTCTCCTGGTGACAAAGTCACTTTTGATATTCTTATTTTTCCTCTTTGGGCATATCAATCTTGATATGCACTTCTCTAAGTTGCTTCTCGGTAACGGTTGAGGGCGCGCCCATAAGCACGTCTCTGGCGTTTCTGTCCATCGGGAACGTAATGATTTCTCTGATGCTCGGCTCGTTTGCAAGCAACATTACGATACGGTCTACGCCGGGAGCGATGCCTGCGTGCGGCGGTGCGCCGAATTTGAACGCGTTGTAAAGCGCAGAGAATTTTTCCTCGATGACTTCTTTGCCGTATCCCACGATTTCAAACGCCTTTTCCATAATGGCAGGCTCGTGGTTTCTTACCGCGCCCGAACTCAATTCAACACCGTTGACAACGCTGTCGTATTGATACGCGACGATGTCGAGCGGGTCCATATTGTTGAGTGCGTCCAAACCGCCCTGCGGCATAGAGAACGGATTGTGGCAGAAACCGAGTACTCCCTCGTCGTCGTATTCGTACATCGGGAAGTCCACTATCCAGCAGAAACGGAACGCGTTCTTTTCAAGCAAATCGAGTCCCGTACCCAATTCGGTACGCACATAACCCGCTTGTTTTTCAACGCCTTTTTCTTCTGCCAAAATCGCGACGAATCCGCCTGCTTTGAGGTCAAGTCTTTGGACAAGCGCGTCTTTGCTGTCGGAGAGGAATTTTGCGATTCCGCCCGCAAGTTCGCCCTTCTCGTCCAGTTTGAACCAGTACATATTGCTTGCGCCGTTTTGTTTGGACTTTTCGATAAGTGCGTCAATCCACTTTCTCGTCTCTTTGAAGTCGTTGACCGCGATTGCTTTTATGGTCTTGCCTTTCTCGAAGAACGGTGCCTTTTCGCTCAAAATGTCCGTGACGTCCTTGATGATGAGAGGGTTGCGGAGGTCGGGTTTATCCGAACCGTAATCTCTCATTGCGTCGCGGTAAGTGATTCTGCGGAAAGGACCTTCGTCAACTTTGTATCCCTCGGGAGAGAACTCCTTGAATACTCCGCTCAACACTTCTTCCATAACGGCAAAAACGTCCTCTTGCGTGGCAAAGCACATCTCGGTATCGAGTTGGTAAAACTCGCCCGGGCTTCTGTCCGCTCTCGCGTCCTCGTCTCTAAAGCAAGGCGCAATTTGGAAGTATCTGTCAAAGCCCGACGCCATAAGCAACTGCTTGTATTGTTGCGGAGCTTGCGGAAGCGCATAGAAATGTCCCGGATAAAGTCTTGACGGCACGATATAGTCTCTTGCGCCCTCGGGAGAACTCGACGTAAGAATCGGCGTCGTGATTTCCAAAAATCCGAGCGACGTCATCTTGTTGCGAAGCCAACTTACCACTTTGGAGCGGAATACGATTTTCGACTTCACGTCGGGATTTCTCAAATCGAGGAAACGATATTTGAGACGCACGTCCTCTCTCGATTGAGTGCTTGTCGCAATCTCAAACGGAAGAAGCTCGTAGCATTTGCCCAAAAGCTCGATTTTTTCGGGTTCGATTTCAATCATACCGGTGGGCATATCTTTGTTGGGCGCGCTGCGAAGCACCACTTTACCCTCGATGGATATAGTGCTTTCGCGCGGTATGGCGCGGATTTGCTCTTTCTTGTCCTCGTCGCTTACGACCGCTTGCGTATATCCGTAGTAGTCGCGCAACACGAAGAAGATGACTGCGCCAAGGTCGCGAACGCTTGAAAGCCAGCCGCAGAGCTTGACGTGTTTACCCTCGTCAGATTGGCGCAATTCGCCACAATTATGAGTTCTGAGTTCCATATACACCTTTTAAGTATAAGATTTTATATTTTACAGCAGGTTTATACCCGCTTTTTCACATTCTTCGTGCATCTTTTCGGGCCACAGGCTCGATTGCACCTCCCCTATATGCGCCTTTTGCAAAAGCAACATACAGAGCCTCGATTGTCCTATTCCGCCGCCGATTGTGAGCGGAAGTTCTCCGTTTGCGACGTCTTTGTGATATTGATTGCTCAATCTGTCCGTCGCGCCCGCCGCCTCGAGTTGATTCAACAGACTTTGCGAATCCACCCTGATGCCCATAGACGACACTTCGATGCTGTCGTCCAACACTTCGTCGTAAAACAAAACGTCTCCGTTGAGCGACCAATCGTCGTAGTCGGGCGCTCTGCCGTCGTGCGGTTTGCCGTTTGAAAGTGGCGCGCCTATGTTCATCAAAAACACCGTGCCGTATTTTTTTGTCAACGCACGCTCTCTGCCGTGCGAATCGAGGTCGGGATATTCGTCGAGTGCCTCTTGCGTCGTCACGAAAGTAACGTCTCTTTTGAGCGTCAGGTCTATGCACGGAAACGCCTTTTTCGTCTCCTCCGCCGTGTCGACGATTGCGCCGACTATGCGAGACACTATCATTTTGAGAAAATCCGCGTTGCGCTGTTCTTTGGAGATTACCATCTCCCAATCCCATTGGTCGACGTAAACGGAATGCAGATTATCGCACGAATCGTCACGTCTTATGGCGTTCATATCCGTGTATATCCCCTCTCCGCTTCTGAAACCGTAGCGTTTTAGCGCGATACGCTTCCATTTTGCCAAAGAATGCACTATTTCCGCCTGCGTTCCGTCCTGTGAAAGAATATCGAAACGAACCGCTCTTTCGACGCCGTTGAGGTCGTCGTTGACGCCCGTTCCGCTCTTTACGAACAGAGGCGCGGACACTCTTTCAAAGCCGAAGTTCTTTACGAAATTGCGTTGAAAAGAGTCTTTTACGAATTTAATTGCCTTTTCCGTCTCTCTGACGGACTGCTTGGGTTGGTAGCCGCTCGGCAGTTTCAGACTGTACATCGCCTGCTCTCCTTTTCTCGTACAAACGCTCCGCTCGAACGAGACACCCCTTTATCTTTTTTCGTCTTGCGCACGCCGCACCGACGAAATTTTACGCCATCAAATCTCCCGCCGTTCTCGAATAGAGTTGTACGTCGCGGATGTTTCCGATGCCCGTAACGTACATAAGAATACGCTCGAGACCGAGACCGAAACCGCTGTGCGGAACGCTGCCGTATTTTCTCAAATCCATATAACCCGTATAATCGTCAAGGTTCATACCTCTTTCGACCATAGCTTGTTTGAGTTTGTCGTAGTCCGCCTCACGCTCGCTGCATCCGATAATCTCTCCGACTCCCGGTACGAGCAAGTCCGTTGCCGCAACCGTAAGACCGTCGTCGTTTTGCTTCATATAGAAAGACTTGATTTTCTTGGGATAGTTGATAACAAACACGGGTTTGTTGAAAACTTTTTCCGTGATATATCTCTCGTGTTCGCTTTGAAGGTCGAGACCCCATTCCACGGGATAAGCAAATTCAACCTTGCTCTCTTTGAGAATGTCGATTGCCTTCGAATAATCGAGGACAACGAAATCGCTGTCGACGACGTGTTGAAGTTTGTCTTTAAGTCCGGGTTCAAACGCTTTTTCAAAGAACGCTATCTCGTCGGGACACTCGTCAAGCACGGCTTTGATAATGTATTTTATCATTTTGGTCGCAATCTCGATGATGTCGGGAAGTTTTGCGAAAGCAACCTCGGGTTCAACCTGCCAGAACTCGGCGGCGTGTCTCGGAGTGTTGCTGTTCTCCGCTCTGAATGTCGGTCCGAACGTATATATCTTGCCCATTGCCATTGCCGCGACTTCGCCCTCGAGCTGTCCGCTGACGGTAAGTCCCGCTTTGCGACGGAAAAAGTCGTTTGCGATATAATCGGCCTCGTCTTTTGCAAGAATCGCGTCTTTGTAATTTTGCGTGGTAACTCTGAAAATTTCGCCTGCGCCTTCGCAGTCGCTACCCGTTATAATCGGGGTGTGAACGTAAGTGTAACCGTTCTCTTGGAAGAAACGATGAATCGCAAAACTGAGTTTGGAACGTACGCGAAGCATCGCGTTCATCGTGTTGGTGCGAGGACGCAAATGCGGAATGGTGCGCAAGAACTCCATCGTATGATACTTCTTTTGAAGCGGATAATCTTGCGGACAATCTCCGAGCAAAGCAATCTCTTTTGCGTTGAGTTCATATTCGCCCTCTTTCATTGCGGGGACGACAACGCCCTCAACGGATACGGATACGCCGTTTTTCAACACCGTCGCAAGCGCGGCAGGCTCGAATTGAGACTTGTCGATTACGATTTGCAAATGCTTGAGCGACGTGCCGTCGTTGAGTGCGAGAAACGCCATAGTTTTGCTGTCGCGTGCGGTGCGAACCCAGCCTGCGACGTTGACTTGTTTTCCTTCGTACGTCTTGCCGTCGGCAAGAATGCGTGAAATGTCGATATTTTGCATACATTTACCTCATTATGTTAAATAATTATATAAAACAAACATCTATTTGTAAAGTGATTTTTGCGCGTTTTACGCGCGAGCGCGCTCATATACGCAAAACGTTGACGAAAACGCCGCTTTGTTTTATAATCGAATCGAGGTAAAAATATGTACGACGTAATTATTATCGGAGCAGGACCTGCAGGCTTGAGCGCGGGGATTTACGCCGCGAGAGGCGGTCTGAAAGTCGCTATTTTGGAAAATCGAAGCGTAGGCGGACAGGCGCAAACCGCACACGAAATACAAAACTACCCCGGCGTGAAAGCAATCGGCGGATTTGACCTTTGCTACGCTATGATGGAGCAATGCACGTCTTTCGGCGTCGATTTCGTGTTTGACAAAATACGGTCCTGCGATTTGCAAAACAAAAAGATAACTCTTTCGGGCGGAGCAGAACTGAACGCGAAATTTATAATTATCGCAACGGGCGCAAGTCCGAGAAAACTCGGCGTTGAAAACGAGAACCGTTTTCTCGGCAAAGGCGTAAGCTATTGCGCAACTTGCGACGGCGCGTTTTTCAAAGGCAAAACCGTTGCCGTGATAGGCGGAGGAAACACCGCGGTCGAGGACGCTCTCTACCTTGAAAAGTTGGCAAGCAAAGTGTATCTCGTGCATCGCAGAGACGCTTTGCGAGCGGATAAAATTCTTTGCGACAGACTTGAAAAAAGCGGCGTGCAAGTGATTTGGGACAGCGTTGTGCAAAATCTCGACGGAGAGAATAATTTATCGCAAATGACACTTAAAAATGTCAAAAACGATACTTTAACTGCCGTTTCGGTGGACGGAGTGTTCGTTGCAATCGGGCAGTTGCCCGAGTCGAATCTCTTTGACGACGTGCAAAAAACAAGCGCGGGATATATCGTTACGGATGAAAATATGCGCACGAATATCGACGGCGTTTTTGCGGTCGGAGACGTAAGAGAAAAGACTCTGCGACAGGTCGTCACGGCTTGCGCCGACGGCGCGCTCGCAGGTGCGCTTTGCGCTCAGGAAGCCTAAAGTTTTTTGAATATAGATACAAAAGAGCGAGGGTTTCTCGCTCTTGTTTTTTGCCTTAAATTTTCTTGCATATATCTTATTTTTCGACAAAAACTCGTGTGAACCGACATTGCTTCGTTCATATAATGATAGTATGCATTATTTCGGTACTGACGGAATCAGAAACAAAGCAAGCGTGTTGCTTGACCAAGATATTCCGTATTATCTCGGCAAAGCCATATCTCGCAAAGGCGGAAAAGTTATCGTTGCAAGAGACGTGCGCAATCACTCTCAAGACATCGAAAAACAGTTGTGCAAAGGGCTGTTGGAAGGAGCGGCTCAAATCTGGCTTGCGGGAATACTGCCCACGCCCGCGCTTGCCTACACCGCTCAAACGCAAAAAGCGGACTATGCGATTATGATAACCGCCTCGCACAACCCTCCCGAATTCAATGGGCTTAAAGTGTTCGGTAAAAACGGAAAGAAACTGTCGAGCGAAGAAGAATTTGCTCTCGACGAAGAAATTTTTGCGCTTGCCGACAATCCGAACGAACAATCGACGGCGTTTTTATACGACGATTTATGCTCGGACTCGTTGACGGAGGACGAAACGTTGAGCGAATTGCAGATTATTCCGTCTGCAAACAACCACCGTATACGCATTGCGCACGGCGCAGAGTTTTTGTACGCCAAGCACGTCAAATCGATGTTTCCGCGCTTTGACGGGTTTCGGATTCGTCTCGATTGCGCTTACGGGTGTTTCGCAACGCTTGCGCCTGCCGTGTTTATGTCACTCGGCGCGGTCGTGTGCGCGGAACATAACGTGAGAGACGGAGATAAGGTCAACGTAGATTGCGGAAGCACGCATATTACGGACTTTGCAAGCAGAGTGAAAAAAGACGAAATCGGCTTTGCGTTTGACGGAGACGGAGACAGAGTGATAGGCGTCGTGGACGGAAAAATCTATGACGGAGACGCTATGCTTTTGGCGTTGTCCACACTTTACCGTCTGCAAGGAAAACTCAAAAAACGCTTTGTCGTGGGAACTGTTTTAACGAATACGAAACTTCAAAGGGAGCTTGCCTATCACAACACCGCCCTCATACGCACGGACGTCGGAGATAAGCATATTCTCGACGCTCTCGTATCGCAGGGATGTTTGCTCGGCGGAGAAAAAAGCGGACACATCCTTATGCTCGACAGAGCGAACACGGGAGACGGGCTGATAACAGCACTCAGCATTCTGGAAGTGAAACGCACTCTCGGCAGTCTGCCGAAATTCGTGCCGTATCCGATGCTCGAGTTCAATCTGCCGACGCAAAATCCTTGGCAAACCGTATCAAGCAAAGAATTTCAAGCGAAAATATCCGCCGTAAACGCAAAATACGCTTCGAGCGGTCGCCTCGTGGTGCGTCCGAGCGGAACGGAACCGTATATCCGCGTAACGTACGAGTGCTTCGTGTCCGAATACAAAATGATATTTGAGGATATTAGAAAAATTATATTTGAATAAGCGAATACCGTTAATAAGTAGGCTACGAATGAGTGCGCGTTATGTACATTTTTATGAAAGCCGCGCGAAACGGATGAAGAACAAGGAAACACCCACCCGCTACAAAACCCAACGTACATTGACGTATGTGATTTTGGAGCGGACGGGTGTTGACGCAGTTATTCGCCGTTTTGCATCGTAAAATCAGTGAAGCCAGTTATCTTCCGTAACTTCCGCTTTCGCTTTTTCGATTTGTTTTTGGGATAAACTCGTTCCGTTTTGTGTTTTTACAAGTTGAACGACGAACACAATCATTGCCAAAATCGTCAGAATAATGATTGCTACTCCTGCAGCTTTCAATCCGTGATGATTGCTTGAAGAACTTACCGCGCCGCCTACCGACGTAAAATCGCTTTCCCCGTTCCCTTTGTTCATTGCACTACAAACAATCGCCATAATCGACGGAACCAATGCGCACGCAATCGTTGCGATTATCATTCCGTAATATGAATAAACTCTCAAGTCCTTTGATTTGTACAAAAAGACCATACCTGCGATTGCCAAGGCGCAAAAAACAACCACTATTGCGATTGCACCGCCCGATGAAATTCCGAGGTCGTCTCTAAAATAATACTCTTTATCTCCGCTTCTATCGTTTTTAACAGTACCGACACCGGATATATTTATAGACGAAGTATGATAAGAATACGATATGGGACAAGTCAAACTTAAAATCATTACTATAAGTATCAAGACTATAGGAAGCGCCATTAGAACTTTTTTCATTGCGCGTTTGCCTCCTTCTTGCAAGGAATACCCGTGACTGTTTCGTCACAAAGCGAGGAATATCTCATTACTAAACCTTGTGAATCTACCAACAAATCAAAACTTCCGTCGGGTTTTACCGCACCGGGGGCTAAGTCTATATCGAAATCGATGATTTTATTCTTTTTGACGTCTTTTATATCGAGCGTTCCCTCTCGAACTTCGTTTTCGCCGTATTTAATCGTATTTTCGTAAATGTACTTTCCGTAAACATTTCCGTCTTTGTCTCTTACGGTCAACGACATACAGCCGATATAAAACGCATCGGGGTTTTCCGCCGCTTCGGCCGACTTGATTTCAAGATGAACAATTTGAGTTTTCAATATATAAGCGTCGCTGTCTTTCTTTTTGAAAATTTTTGCCATATACTGCAAGTTTTTGCTCTGGTAAAACAAATCCGCCGTCGCTTTGCGTTTTAAGAATATCTTATTGTTTTCTCTGCGCCTAATATAAAAACTGAGATAATATCCGATAACGGCGCAGATAATTATTGCACATATTGCGATAATAATATATAAAATTATCATTTTTTTCCTCCTTGTTGCTAACTTGTGTTAAATATACCGTTTTGGGATATTTTAATAATACCGTTTTGGTATAATTTTGTCAAGAAGCAAACATAAGATGAGAAAACAAAGGATAGTTATGCGATTAAAACAGTTGAGAAAAGAAAGAGGCGTATCGCAAATAAAACTTGCAATAGACCTTGACACAAGCCAAAACTGTATAAGCCGATACGAAACGGGCGAGCGACAAGCCGACTATGCTATGCTGATAAAACTCGCAGATTATTTTGACGTATCGATTGACTATTTGCTCGGAAGAACGTCAAATCCGAAAACAAACAAGTGAAACGCACAAAAGTGCGTTTTCTTTTTTGCAAAAGTATAGGAAAGCAAAATATTTTATGGCGCAACAATTATTGGTCGTTTGCATTTTAAGAGCGTCATTAAGATGAAGAACAAGGCAACACCCGTTAGGAACAAAACTCGGCGTACTTATTCTAAAAAGTTATAAAGCCGTCAAAGAGATATATAACGCGAAAGCGAGAAATTTTGAAAAACTCGCGCTGACAAAGGTTAGGAAAGCAAAATATTTTATGATGCAACAATTATTGGTCGTTTGCATTTTAAGAGCGTCATTAAGATGAGAAACAAGGAAAAACCCCTTACTCGGCAACCCTAATTTACTTATCGTAAATGAGTTGTCGGGTGAGGGGTTTTGACGAAGTATATCGCTTAATGACGCCCTTAAAATGCAAACGACCTCGGGTGATACACCCAAAGTCGCTCGCTATGATAAGGGGGAAAATTATGAGTTGTTTTCTACGGAAACTTTTGTTTCCTGATTACATTTCACATATTAGTACCAAAAAAGATGTTTGTCAAGGGCTTTTTGTAAATTTTTTTATATTTTTTTGCAAATTTCGCAAAATTCGTTACAAAAGCATTAAAAACTTTTAACAATTATTGCGTGTTTTGTGCAAAATTGTTGTTTGTATTGTTTGCAAAAACGTATTTTTTGTAAAAATTTTACCGCAAAAATTACCGATTTTTCAAAAATCGGCATTCTAAACGGGTATTTTGTTTTTATGGGAAAATATAATAGTAATAAATGCAATATTTCCTGCATCTAACGCGGTTAATCGTATTTTTACAAAGAAAAAAGCGTCAAACGACGCTTTATCTCAACGCTACTATCAAAACCGCTATGTCCGCAGGCGAAACGCCGCTTATTCGTGAGGCTTGTCCGAGATTGAGCGGTTTTATTTCGGACAACTTTTGTCTTGCCTCTATTCGCAACGCTTTGATAGATTCGTAATCGAAGTCTTTGGGAATAAGTTTGCTTTCAAGACGTTTTTGCTCGTTGATTGCGGACTGCTCTTTTTTGAGATAACCTTCGTATTTAAGCTCGATTACCGCGGCTTTCAACGCTTCGTCGTCACATTCGAAATCTATGAATCTTCTCAAATGCTCCGCTTCAACGCTCGGGCGTCTGCATATTTCGGCAAACGTCGGAGTCTTTTGAGGGAGTTCCTCTCCGAGTTCTGTAAACAACGCCTCGACAACGTCTCTCGGCATAGTTTTGGACGAAAACTCTATAACACGCTCTATCATCGCTTTCTTTTGAAGCATTCTTTCGTATCTGGCGTCGTCGACAAGTCCTATTTCTCTGCCGACGGGCGTGAGGCGCATATCCGCATTGTCTTGGCGCAAGAAGATGCGATGCTCCGCTCTCGCAGTCATCATACGATACGGTTCGTTGGTGCCTTTCGTTGTCAAATCGTCAATCAAAACGCCTATATACGCTTGGTCTCTGCGCAACACGAGAGGTCCTTTTCCGTCAATCTTTCTTGCGGCGTTTATTCCTGCAATCAAGCCCTGCGCCGCCGCTTCCTCGTAACCGCTGCTTCCGTTCATCTGTCCTGCGGAGAACAGTCCTTCCACAGCCTTATTTTCAAGCGAGGGATACATTCCGAGCGGGTCGAGACAATCGTATTCGATTGCATATCCGTACTTTGCGAATCGGCAATTCTCAAGTCCGGGCAAAGTGCGATACATTTTTTCCTGCACGTCGTGCGGCAATGAAGTCGACATACCCTGTATATACATTTCCTCGCTGTCCGCGCCCTCTGGTTCAACGAAAATCTGATGTCTTTCTTTATCTTTGAAACGCATTACTTTCGTCTCGATAGACGGGCAATATCTCGGACCTACGGACAGTATCGTGCCGTTGTAAAGCGGAGAACGGTCTATATTGTCGAGAATTACGCGATGCGTTTCAGCATTTGTGTACGTCAGCCAACAAGGCTCCTCTTTGAAAACGGAATGCGGAGACATAAACGAAAATCTGTCGCTGTCGTCTCCTCTCTGAATTTCCATTTTGGAAAAATCTATGCTGTCTCTATAAATTCTCGCAGGCGTTCCCGTCTTGAATCGGCGCATTTGCACTCCGAGTTTTACGAGGCTGTCCGTAAGATGCGTTGCGCTTGCAAATCCGCTCGGGCCGCTCTTTTTGACGTAATCCCCTATGATAATCGCGCCGTTGAGATATACGCCCGTGGCAAGCACGACCGCTTTGCACTCGTATTCCTCGCCGTCCGTCGTTCTGACTGTACAAACCTTGCCGCCTTTTGCAACGACTTCGCACGCTTCCTTGTCAAGAACGGTCAGGTTCTCCTGATTTTTCACGACGTCGAGCATCAACTCGTGATACACCGCCTTGTCCTCCTGCCCTCTCAACGAGAAAACGGCAGGACCTTTTGCGGAATTGAGCGTCTTTATCTGCAACAACGCCTTATCCGCAGACAAACCCATCTGTCCGCCGAGAGCGTCGATTTCTTTGACAAGATGTCCCTTGGCGGTTCCGCCGATTGCCGGATTGCAGGGCATCAAAGAAACCGTGCCGAAATCGAGGCACAGCATCAAAGTTTTTTTATTGAGTCTTGCAAGCGCAAGCGAGGCTTCCACTCCTGCGTGTCCGCCTCCGATTACGACAGCGTCAAATCGTTGCATACTTTTCTTCCGTTATTTATTCCGTATACGCCGCGCGCGTAACGCGCGCACGTTTCTATAATTATTTTCCGACGCAGAATCTCGAGAATATTCCGTCGACGACGTCTTGCGTCGCAGTCTTGCCCGTAATTTCTCCCAGCGCGTCAAACGCCCTTCTCAAATCGATAAGCGTGCAATCTATGGTGTCTTGCAACGACTCAATCGCATTTTCAAGCGCGGTTTTTGCCTGATAAAGTGCCGCTATGTGACGTTGAGAGGTAACAACCTCTCCGCCCTCGACCTTATCCGTTTTGTATAAATCCGCTATGGCGTGCATAAGCGCGTCAACGCCTTTGCCCGTCTTTGCGCTGATTGCAAACTGATTGTCTTTCAACGTCTTATCAAAGCCCGAAACGTCGCATTTGTTATAAACGTCAAACACTATCGCTCCTTGAGGGAAACTCAAATTGTCGTCCTCATCCGAGGTGCTGTCTATGACGTGCAGTATTACGTCCGCGCCCTCAAAAGCCTTTTTGGCGCGTTCTATACCCTTGCTTTCCACAACGTCGTCGCTTTGACGTATACCTGCGGTATCGATGAGGTTTATTTTGACGCCGTCGCACTCGAAACTATCCTCGACGGTATCTCTCGTAGTGCCTGCAACGTCGGTAACGATTGCTCTGTCCTCTTTGAGCAACGCATTCATAAGCGAGGACTTGCCTGCATTTGCGTTGCCTGCGAGCGCAACGTTTATACCGTATTTTGCGATTTTTCCCGTCTTTGCCGTGCTTATGAGCGCATTGACGTCGTCAAGCGCGCCTTGTATCTCGTCGGGAAGCGACGGCAACACTTCGTCCTCCATTTCGTCCGGATAATCGAGAGTTGCCTCAAGCGTTGCTATAACCGTTTCCAGTCTGTCGCATATAGCGTCGATACGCTTCGATACGTCGCCTTGCATAAGCCTGTAAGCCGCTTTTACGCCTGCCGCGCTTTCGGCTTGTATCATATCGATAACGCCCTCTGCGTCCGCAAGAGAAAGTCTGCCGTTGAGAAACGCTCTCTTGGTAAACTCTCCGTTTTTTGCCATAACCGCACCGTGCGCAAGCAACGTATCGAGCGCGCCTTGCATAATACGCACACCGCCGTGCAGATAAAATTCAACCGTATCTTCGCCCGTGTACGCGCGCGTAGACGGAAAATATACGGCGTATCCCTTGTCGCAAAACTCGTCGGCGCGGAAAGTGCCGTAATTCATCATAAGCGGTTGCCAGTTTTGCTTAACGCCCTCTTTGGCGTTTTCGTCCGCTTTTTTCGGGTGCGCAAAATAGAAAATGGCATCGGCGATGCGTAGTGCTTCCTCTCCGGAAACACGCACTATACCGATACCACCTGCGCCTATAGGCGATGAAATTGCAGCTATAGTACTCATTTCAGAATTTCTTTTTTCCTCCGAAACTCTTGAACTTGGGCGGACCTGCCTGAGCAACCGGTTTCACAAAATCGTCTTGCTCGGTAAAATATCCGCGATACACTCTGCCGTCTGCAACCTCGACTTCTTCCTCGCGAGGTTTACGTTCGCGTCTGTCTTGGCGTTTGTCCGTGCGTCCGTTGCCGTTTTTGCGGTCTCTACGGTCGTTTCTTCCGCCTTTGCGAGAGTCTTTTCTCGGCTCGCGCTCTCCGTTTTTGAGAGGGCGTTGGTCTTTAAGTTCCACTCCCTTGGGGATAATGACAATGTATCTTTGAGGTTCTTCTCCCTCGCTTTCGGTGTCTGCGATTTCGCTGTCCGCAAGCGCGCTGTGAATGATGCGTCTCTCAAACGGATTCATCGGCTCGAGAGCGATTTTGCGGCACAAACGCACCGATTTTTGAGCAAGTTTCTCAGCAAGCGCGGTAAGCGTTTCCTTGCGTTTTTCACGATAGTTTTCGCAGTCTACGACAACCTTTTTGAAGTCGCACTTATGCTCGTTGAGGAACGTAAGCGCAAGATATTGAAATGCGTCGAGCGCTTCTCCTCTGTATCCGATTGCAACGCCGCTGTCGTCGCCTGCTATCGTTATATAAAGCGTGTTGTTCTTTTCCTCTACGGTTGCACGGGAAGAAAGTCCCATACGTTCAAGCGTTCCGTTGATAAACTCCGCCATTTTATCGGCAATCGTGTCTTTGACGGTAACTTTGACCTTTGCTTTGGAGAACAATCCTCCCTTTGCAAGCACTTCAACGTCCACCTTGTCTCTCGACACGCCGAGTTCCACCAACGCTTTTTCGACGGCAATATCCACCGACGACGCTTGTGTTTCTATTGATTTTTCCATTTTAACTCCTATCTTTTGGCAACACCCGTATTGCCGCCTCTTTTCACGTCCACGATTTTCGCAATGAGATTGAACGTCAACTGGAACAGTATCGCGCAAAGCGAACTCGTAAACATATACAGCGCAAATGCGCCCGAATAGAACAGCGCGAACACACCGAACATTATCGGCATAACGTACTGCATCATTTTCATAGTTTGTTGCTGCGCCTTGGATTTTTCCGCAGTCTCTCCGCTATCTTTCGGAGTGGCAGGTTGCGGCGGTTGACCTTGCGCCTTGGAAAGCAACACGGTCGAGAGCAAACTCAACGCAATAGACAGCACGGGAAGAATGAGAAGTCCGTTCCACGTTCCGTTTTTGCCGTAACCGCCCGTTCCGAGAACTTTGCCCATTACCATTTCATACTCGTCTTTGGTAATTCCCGTAAGTTTTGACGTTGCCATACCCGATTGTCCCGTTACCGTTTCGAAATTCGGCACGGATTCTTTCCAGTTATCGCCGACAAAAATGTTTTTTATCCACAGCCAGCTTCTTATCTTGACTTGCGCAGGTTCCTCATAAGCTCTTTTGACAGCGTTTTGCGCCTCGTCGACAATCTTTGCGTAAAGCTCTGCGCCCTTTTCGTTTTTGGCAATGTCGGAGAAATCGTACTTGCCGTCGCCGTTGTCGGCTATAGCATCTGCCCAGTTTTCGTCGTTTTCATACATTGCGACTTGCTCTGCTACGGACGCATTGAAAGCGTTGACGCTGTTTTTGTAGTCTTTTGCGTATTGGTATCCGACCATTTGTCTGAATCCCGCAAAAACTACGAAAAACACTACAAACGTGATAATCGTGGGCAAGCACATACCGAAAGTGGAATATTTCTCTTTCTTGTAAAGTGCCATTTGCTCTTGTTGCAATCTTTGTCTGTCGTCGGCGTATCTTTCCTGCAACGCTTCGAGTTGCGGTTTCATACGCTCCATTGCCTTGTTGTTCTTTCTGGCAATAATCTTTTGCCAGATGTCGAACGGCGAGAGGATAAGACGCAAAAAGACCGTGAATAAAACGACCGTCCAGCCGAAACTTTCCGTTCCGCCGCCGATTGCGTTGTTAATCACAATCATAAATTTTGCCATAAAGTGTGTCGGCTCGCTTACGGTTTCGCCGGCTACGCTATACGAGTTGTCGTTGTTGCAGGCCACGAGAATACAACAAAGTATCGCAAGCATTGCCGCGATAAGATAAATTTGTATCTTGCGTCTGTGCGGATAACTCAAATTAGCCATTTGATTTTTCCTCGATAATTCTCTTTAACAGGGTCGAATCCGCCCTTTGCAAACGGCGTGCATCTCGACAACCGCTCGATAGTGAGCAATATGCCGATAAAAACGCCCCACTTGCAAATAGCGTCGTACGAATACATCGAACACGTCGGCGTATATGCGCAATGATTGCCTGTAATCGGCGAAAGCGTGCGCTTGTACAAAAGCAACAACCAAAGACAAATCTTCTTAATCATTGCAATTTGCCCGCCTTTTTGAAAGCGTACTCGACGCTCTGACGAACGTCCCCGAAAGTTTTGTCCGCAATCGACGGATATGCGACGATAACGTACATATATCCGCTGTCTATGCGCTCCTGTATGGGCTTAATAGCCTCGCGCAAAAGCCTTTTCACACGATTGCGAGTCACGGCTCCTCCGACCTTTTTGGATACGGAAAGCCCGATTTTCAATCCTTCTTTGGACTTTGCACTCAAAAGCAACAGGTCTCGTGCAGAGGCTTTTTCGCCTTTGCGGTACACATAGGCAAACGCCGCTCTTTTCTTGAGTCTGTACTGCTTTTGCATATCAAACGTTATGCGCTGAGTTTCTTTCTGCCTCTGTTGCGACGTCTCTTGAGAACGTTTCTGCCGGACTTGGTGGACATTCTTTCACGGAATCCGTGGACTTTGCTTCTTTGTCTTTTCTTGGGTTGGTAGGTTTGTTTCATAGTGATATTCCTCCGTCTTTAGGACTTTTATTTTTTGTTTATGCGCACATATAAATATATAAATGCTTAACCATTATAGAAAAAACAACAAAGAGTGTCAAGCGAATAACGAAAGTTGGCGTTTAGACGGGAAATGTGAATTAATAATTAATAGTTAATAATTAATAATTTCGGAAGGCGGAGCCTTATCCGAACGTACACTCATTCGCAGCGCACTTATTAACGGTATGTGCAATTTCAAAGGCGTAACACGAGCCGCAAGGCGGCGAGCCTTTGAGTGCCGAGCTTGACGATTAGTACAAGTGAGCAAACGAGTGTTGTTCTTTTCGTTTGCGAACGAGTGACATAACAAGAGGACGATACCTATTTATGTGAGTGCCGAGTGTCGCCCCCACGAGCGACGGGCAATGTTGTAGAGAATTGCCCCTATTCGAGTGGTGGGAGAAATACCGGCGTGTCCGGAAAGAGGGGGGGTATTGTTTTTGGAGAGTTACGACGCACTCTATTAGGATAGCTATAGGGGAAACACCTGAGGAAGGGGGGAAATGTGAATTAATAATTAATAGTTAATAATTTCGGGTGGGACACCCACACCCGAATAGAAATTTGAGTATATATTAGTTCACAAACTATGTGAGCGCGCCATTTAGATGCATAACGCGAAAGCACCCCCTCGAATCAAAACCCAACGTACATTGCGTACGTGATTTTGAGACAAGGGGGTGCTGACAAAGTTAGGCACTAAATGGCGCGCTCACATCTCGTTGGGGGCGTCGATACCGAGCAACCCCAATCCGCATTTTATCACGTTGGCAACCGCTTGCGTAAGCGCAAGACGTGCGTTGCGGACGGGAGCATCGTCGACGACGATACGATGGTCGATGTAGAATCTGTTAAATTTTTCGGCAAGGTCTACGACGTGACGAGTAACGTAACAAGGCTCGCGAAGTTTTGCGGCAAGACGTACGGAATCTCCGAAAGAAATAACGCTCTTGATAACCTCATAACCCTCGTCGGTCGTGATTGAAGAAAGGTCGATATTGTCAAAATCGATTTCTCCGCCCTTTCTTAATGCGCTGGCGCAACGAGCGTAAGTATATTGAACGTAAGGTGCGGTTTCTCCGTCGAAATTAAGCACCTTGTCGTAAGAAAACACGATGTCTTTTATGCGGTTATTCCAAAGAGCGGAAAACACCACGGCACCCACGCCTACGCTTTCTGCTATTGCGTCCTTGTCTTTTGTATTCGGGTTCTTTTCGTCAATGATTTTTCTTGCTTTTTCAACCGCTTTATCAAGCACTTCTTGCAGCCAGATTACTCTGCCGTTTCTTGTGGACATCGAGCCGTCCTCCATAGAAACCATACCGAAAGCGATATGCTCCATATCGTCCGCACCTGCAAAATTCATAAGTTTAAGCACCTGAAACAGTTGCTTAAAGTGTAGATTCTGCTGATACGCAACAACGTAGAGGCACTTGTAAAAGTCGTAGGTTTTCTTGCGATAGTATGCCGCCGCAATATCGCGAGTCGCATACAAAGTCGCGCCGTCGGCTTTGACCAACAGGCACGGAGGCATATTGTATTCGTCAAGATTGACCACCTGCGCGCCGTCGCTTTCCACGAGCAATTTCTTCTCTCTCAAAATGTCGAGACAGGCTTCCATTTTGTCGTTGTAAAAACTCTCGCCTGCATAACTGTCAAACTTGATTTTGAGACGGTCGTAAATACGTCCGACCGCTTTCATCGTGACCGCTTTGAATACGTCGAAATACGCGATTGCTTCCTTATCTCCGTCCTCGATACGTTTGAACCACGCGCGCGCTTCGTCGTCCATTTCGGGATGTTCTTCCGCCTCTTTGTGATAGCGAACGTAAAGTTTGTTGAGATAGTATTCGTCGTTGTTGGCTACGTCCTCGAGCGACGACCATTTTTGAGTTGCGACGATAAGTTTTCCGAATTGAGTACCCCAGTCGCCGAGGTGGTTGATACCGACGACTTTATAGCCCAAATGCTCGAAAATGCGATAAAGCGCACCGCCGATAACCGTGGTGGAAAGATGTCCGATATGGAAAGGTTTTGCGATGTTAACGGAACTGTAGTCTATGCAAATCGTCTTGCCCTCTCCCTCGTTGCTTGCGCCGACGTTTTCGTCTTTTGCGCTTGCAAGAGCCTTTTTCGCAACGGTGTTTCTGTCAAAAAACACGTTGAGATAACCTCCGACCACTTCGACTTTTTGCACGAAATCGAGTGCCTGAACGTACGGCAAAAGTTTGTTTGCAATCATCGGAGGGGCAAGCCTCATCGAACGAGCAAACTTAAAGCACGGCAAACATACGTCGCCGAGCGTGGCGTCTTTTGGCGTTTCAAGTGCGTTTTCTACGTCTTGCGCGGACAATCCTTCCACGGCAAGCGCTTGTGATAATTCTTTTTCAAACATAGTGACTCCAAATGAGTTGATAGTTTATATTTTAATTTATCCGCTTAAATTTTAGTTGGATAAGGCGGAACACTCAATAGCACGCTCGGGACGAGTGCGATATTGAGATGAAGAACAAGGAAGATGCGTTTGCACGGCAACCCTAATTTACTATGCGTAAATGAGTTGACGGGCAAATGCATCTGACGCAGTTATTCGCTCAATAGCGCGCTCGTCAAACGTTAATTCTAAACAAAACAACGTCGTTGTCTTGCATAACGTAGTCTTTACCCTCACTGCGTACTTTCCCACGCTCTTTGGCTACGTTGAAGGAGCCGCATTCGAGCAAAGTGGCGTAATCCACGATTTCGGCACGAATAAATCCGCGCTCGAAGTCGCTGTGAATTTTTCCTGCGGCTTGGGGTGCTTTGGTGCCTTTGACGATTGTCCACGCACGAGTTTCCTTCTCGCCTGCAGTCAGATAAGAAATAAGTCCGAGGAGTTTGTAGGACGCTTTGACAAGGCGGTCGAGTCCGCTTTCTTTGAGGCCGTAGTCCTCCATAAACATCGCGCGGTCGTCATCGGAAAGTTCGCTCAAATCTTCTTCGAGTTTTGCGCAAAGCACGATTGCCTCCGTGTTTTCTTCCTTTGCGATACGCTCCACTTCTTGGGTGTATTTGTTGCCGTTGATGCCTGCCTCGTCGGTATTTGCAACGTATATGACGGGTTTTGACGTAAGCAAGAATTGTTCGTCCACAAACTTCTTGAAATCGTCGTCCATATCGAGATTGCGAAGCGGTTTTCCGCTTTCGAGGCATTTTTGCATAATCGCGATTCTGTCAACGTCCTCTTGATATTTTTTGTCCGCTTTGACTTTGGTCTGGGCGTTTGCCATACGGCGTTCGAGCGTCTCCATATCCGCAAATATAAGCTCGAAATTGATTGTTTCGATGTCTCTTGCAGGGTTTACGCTTCCGTCGACGTGAGTAATATTTGCGTCGTCAAAGCATCTTACGACGTGAACGATTGCGTCCACTTCTCTTATGTGCGACAAAAATTTATTACCCAAACCTTCGCCCTTGCTTGCGCCTTTGACGAGACCTGCGATGTCCACGAATTCAAGCGAAGTCGGAGTGATTTTTTTGCTGTCGTAAAGAGCGGCAAGTTTTTCGAGACGTTCGTCGGGAACAGCCACGACGCCTACGTTGGGTTCTATCGTGCAGAACGGATAATTGGCGGCTTGCGCCCCTGCTTTGGTAATTGCGTTGAACAAAGTGCTTTTGCCCACGTTGGGCAAACCTACTACGCCGAGTTTCATTTTTCTCCTGATGCACGCATTCGTTACTTGCGCGTGACTTTAATGTTTTTCGCAAATTTGCGTTTTACATTCGTCTTGCGCGTTCTTGCGTGCGTTATAGACTAATACAATAGTTTAGTATAAACGAATTGGAGGAGAGTGTAAAGAGAAAATGAAAATTTGGGAAGCATTGATACTCGGACTTATTCAGGGCGCAAGCGAGTTTTTGCCGATTTCCTCGTCGGGACATTTGCTGCTCCTTGAGAAACTGGGCGTAGGATGCGAAAGTTTGTTTTTTAACATAATGCTACACGTCGGCACTTTGCTGTCCGTGCTTATCGCGATGCGGAAAACTTGGACGCCGCTTTTGCGACACCCCATCGACAAAACGAACGGTTGCGTGATACTTGCCTGTATCCCGACGGTGGCGTTGGCATTCGTGTTCAAACTGCTTGCGCCGTCTCTTATCGACGGCAAATTGCTTGGCTGCGGATTTGTTTTGACGGCTTGTTTATTGTACGTCGGAGAAAACTTCAAATTGCGCAAATCGGCACTTATAGATGCCAAAACGAGTATATTAACAGGCGTTTTGCAAGGTATAGCGGTTTTACCGGGGGTATCGCGAAGCGGCTCGACAATATCGATTCTAACCTTTCAGGGCGTTGAAAAAAGCGAAGCCACTCGCTTTTCGTTTTTGCTTTCGATACCCATTATAATAGGCTCTGCACTTTATGAAAGCATAGACCTGATAAGCGGAAAAGCCGTCATAGACATTTCGGCGGGAGCAATAATCGTAGGTATGATTGCGGCGTTTTTATCGGGGCTTTTATCGATTAAATTTTTCTTGAAGTTAATCGAAAAACACTCGATGACCGTCTTTATCGTATATACGTTATTGTTGGGAATAGTCGTTTCGATTCTTCCTATTTGGGTAAAAATATAACGTAAAAAACGAGCAAAAAAATGCTCGTTTTTTTGTGATTTTTTCGCAATTTTCGATTAGGTTTTTTCGGAATCGTTTGCGGCAATCAGACGTTTTTGCCTGCCTCGTACGCTTGTTCGAACGCTTTCGAGCCGTTGATTTCGCCCTTTCCGTAAACGCCGCTTCCGACGATTACGCCCTTTTCCACCGCGCCTTCCACGCAATCGGCATAACCTCTGAAGCATTCTATCGTCCTATCTGCGGAAGCGACGTCCTCGTCTCCCATAGTGACTATGTAATAAAATTCCTTATCTCTTACTTCGAGCCAACGAGCAACCGTTCTGTCAATGAGCGTTTTGAGTTGCGCGTCGATAGAATAAAAATACACGGGGCTTGCCAACACCATGACGTCTGCGTCTATCATCTTTTGCAAAACTTGCGCCATATCGTCTTTTTGCACGCATTCTCCGCCGTGGTCCTGACAATAGTAGCATCCGTGGCAAAAACCGATTTTCTTTTCGGATACTCTTATTTTTTCCACTTGATTTCCGCTCTCGATTGCGCCTTTTGCGAATTGGTCGCACAATGCGTCGGAATTGCCGCCCTTTCTCGGACTGCCCGACAAAATCAACACCTTTTTGCTCATAGTTTTTCTCCTTTTATATGCTTTCTTTGAAAATTTGCACTATCTCGTCTCTGTCGAGAATTTTGTAGCCGCCACGCATAGGACGCGTCAAATCGGCAAGTTTTTCAACGGAATCTTCGTTTATACCGAATTCGGATAAACGCATAACCACTCCTATGTTTTGCATCCATTGCGCCATTGCGTCAAGACCTTGCTTTGCTATTTCTTCGTCGCTCTCGTTCTCTGCGCTCACGCCCCAGACGTTGATTGCAAAGCGTTTGAATTTCGGAAGTCCGTACGGCATAACGTGTCGATAATAGGCAAGCGAAACGGCGGAAAGCGTCATTCCGTGCGTAGCGTTGACGTATCCTCCGACGGCCTGTCCGAGCATATGTACGTTCCAGTCCGTCGATTTGCCTTTTGCGATAAGCGTATTGAGCGCCCAAGTCGCAGTCCACATTATATTGCTTCTCGCTTCGTAGTCTTGCGGATTTTCTACGGCTACGAGACTTGAATGAACTACGCTTCTCATAAGCCCTTCCGCTATATAATCGCTCGTGTTGTCGTCGTCTCCCGAAAAATATTGCTCGCATATATGGTTGAATATATCGTATATGCCCGATACCATTTGCGTTTTCGGCAACGTCAGAGTGTATGCGGGGTTGAGAATAGAAAACCTCGGCATAACTTCTTCGCTCGCAAAGACGTGTCCTACTTTTTGTTTCGTTTGCGTGTTTGTAATAACCGAGCCTGCGTTCATCTCCGAACCCGTTCCGACCATAGTAAGCACGCAACCGACGGGAATAATTTTGCAATCGGGTTCCTCGAAACGAACATAATACTTTTCCCACGGGTCGTCGTCGCAGTTTACGGAAACGGCAAGTGCCTTTGCATAATCGCAAACGGAGCCGCCGCCGACCGCAAGCAATAAATCGGGATTATGCTTTTTTGCAATCTCAACGCCCTCGTAAAGTTTATCGAGAGTCGGATTTGGCATTACGCCCGCGATTTCCGCCACGTTTTTGCCGCATTCTTTCAATACGCTCGTAACGGCGTCGTATATTCCGTTTTTCTTGACGGAGCCGCATCCGTAAATGAGGACGACGTTGTCTCCGTATTTTTTCAGTTCATCGGTCAGATTCGACAATGCGTCTGTGCCGAAATAAAGTTTCGTAGGGTTGCAGTATGAAAAATTGCCGAGCATATTATTTTACCTCCGATGCGTTGTATTCTTCGTCTCCGACTTTCTCGAGCCAAATCGTTTTGCCGTTCTCCGCAGGGACTTCTATTGCCAGATGCGAAAACCATTCGTCGCTCGCCGCGCCGTGCCAATGTTTGACTCCCGCCGCTATATTCACGACGTCTCCCGGCAAAAGAATCCGAGCCTCTTTTCCCCACTCTTGATAAATGCCTTTTCCTGCCACGCACACGAGTATTTGTCCTCCGCCTTTGTCCGCGGTGTGTATATGCCAGTTGTTTCGGCACTTAGGCTCGAACGTAACGTTGTAAATTCCCACTTGCTCTGTAGATAACGGAGCAAGATAACTCTTTCCCGTAAAGTACTTTTCAAAAGCGACGTTTTCCTGACCTATAGGAAACACCATAGACTCGGCGTGCTTTTGTTTTCCGTCTCCGTCACAGGATTCTGCCCACACGTCTTTTGCCATTCTGAACGCCGCCCACGCCTTGGGCCATCCGACGTAAAACGCGGCGTGCGTCAAAATCTCCGCAATCTCGCTTTTCGTGATTCCGTTTTCTTTTGCCGTTTTCAAATGGTGCAAAAAAGACGAATCGCAAAGACCTTGCGCCATCAACGCCGTTACCGTTACCAACGAACGGTCTCTCAACGACAGTTCGCGCTCTCTCGACCACACTTGACCGAAAAGAACGTCGTCGTTCAATCTTGCAAATTCGGGCGCAAAATCGTTCAATGCGTCTCTGCCTGCCGTAACTTTTTTCATATTTATATCCACCTTTCGATTTCCGCTCTCGACCTGTCGACTCTGCTGCCGAACAGGGCGAGTCCTTCTTTCACGTTTGCGTCGGGACAAAGTTTTCGTATATCCGCAACGCTGTTGCCGAGTCCGCTACCCTCGTGAGTGCAGAACGGTTTTATCGTTTTATTGCTAAAATCATAACTTTCGAGGAAAGTAAACACCGCCATCGGCATCGTTCCCCAATAATTCGGATAACCCAAATAAATCTCGTCGTACTCGTCCAAATCGCTCGGCGGACGTTTTAACGTCGGGCGCGCGCCGCTGCGTTGGTCTTTTTTTGCCTCGTCTATACATTGATTATAATCTTTGGAATACGGCTTTACCTGTTCTATCTTGTAAACGTCCGCACCCGTTGCCTCTCTTATGACGTTTGCCACCTTTTCGGTGTTGCCCACGTCGAGCATTTGCAGTCTGCCGCTGACGTAATTTTCGTCGGCTCTGGAATAATAAGCGATAAGTTTCTTTGACATTGTTTTCTCCTTTCCTCCTTAGTTTAAGTATATATCGCAAAACCTTGACTGTGAATATCCGATAAGTTATAATGGTATAAACAAAAAGTTGATAGAGGCGTATATGTACAATCCTTTGTTGGACACGTTTTTGGTTGTTGTCGATTGCGGAAGTTTTACAAAAGCAAGCGAAAGTCTTTTTATATCTCCCACCGCGGTTATGAAACAAATAAACAATCTCGAGGCGCATCTCGGATTGAAACTGATTGAACGCTCCGCTTCGGGAATCACGCCCACCGCCGCAGGTAAGATTATATATAGAGACGCAAAATTTATTATAGACTGTTCCAAAAAATCCATTGCGTCCGCAAGAGAAGCAGAAAAGAGATACGACACCACTTTCTGCGTAGGCACGTCTTTGCTGAACCCCGCAAAACCGTTTATGGACTTGTGGTATAAAGCAAACGGATACTTTCCCGATTATAAACTCCACCTCGTGTCTTTTGACGACGACCACAACGGCATTTTGACCGAAATAGGTAGTTTAGGCGTCAAATTTGACTTTTTAATAGGCGTTTGTGATTCAAAGGCGTGGTTGTCTATGTGCAATTTCCTGCCCCTCGGCAGATACAAAAAGATGATTGCCGTGTCGAGAGAACATAGGCTTGCCGATAAAAAAATCGTTACCCTCGAGGACCTTCACGGCGAGACTTTGATGATGGTAAAAAAAGGAGATTCCGGCGTAAACGATTTTATCCGCAACGACCTCGAAACGAATCATCCTCAAATAAAAATCGAGGACACTCCGCAATTCTACGATATGTCCGTATTCAACAGATGCGCCGAAACGAACAACGTTCTTCTTTCGATAGAGTGTTGGCAAGACGTGCATCCTGCGCTCGTAACCATACCCGTAAAATGGGATTATTCCATTCCGTACGGTCTGCTTTACAGCACCAACGCTGACAAAGACGTGTTCCGACTTATCGACATTATCAAGACTATGCAGGCAAACGAAAAACCGTCTATATAATTTTTATTGATACTTCGATTTTGAAAACACGCATTTGCGCAAACAAAAAAACGAGCAATTTTTTGCTCGTTTTTTCTTTGTTTTTTGTTATTTTAACTCGCTTGCGAGAGCTTCGAGTTGCTTGACGTTTTCCTCGTCGAGCGCAGAGAAAATCTTGACTCCCTTTTCCGCTCGGCTCAGGTTTTTGCATCCGTCCAACATACCGCTCATAACTTTCGTTGCCATAGGCGCCCACGAACCGTTTTCGATAAACGCAACCGTTCTGTTTTGATAATTATGCTCGACGAGTGTGTTGATAAACTCCCTCATAAACGGGAATATCGAGCCATTGTACGTCGTTGTGGCAAGAGTAAGTTTCGAGTATCTGAATGCGTCGGCAACCGCCGCCGATTGGTCGCATCTTGCAAGGTCGTAAACCGCAACGGTTTGTCCGTACGCTCTCAATTTGTCCGCCAAAATCTCGACTGCCGATTTGGTGTGTCCGTATACGGACGTGTACGCAATCACTACGCCGTCGCTTTCGGGTTGATACTTGGACCATTTGTCGTAAAGTCCGATATAATATGCGAGATTGTCGCAAAGCACGGGACCGTGCAACGGACAAATTTTCTTTATATCGAGTCCTGCGACTTTCTTGAACAAATTTTGCACTTGCACGCCGAATTTGCCGACGATGCCGATATAATAACGTCTTGCCTCGCTCGTCCAGTCCTCCTCGACGTCGAGCGCGCCGAATTTACCGAATGCGTCCGCTGAAAACAACACGCCGTCCGTCTCGTCAAACGTCATAATAACTTCGGGCCAATGCACGAGCGGAGCCGTAACGAATCCATAGGTGTGTCTGCCCGTACAAAGCGTCGAACAGTCTCCCACCACGACTTGTCTGTCCGCAAAGTCCGTTCCGAAATACTCTTTCATCATTGCGAACGCCTTGGACGAGGCAACTATTTTGGCCTCGGGATACGTTGACATAAAAACGGCAACGTTTGCGGAATGGTCGGGTTCCATATGTTGAACGACAAGATAATCGGGAGTCTTTCCGCCCAAAACTTCTTTTAGATTTGCAAGCCATTCTTTTGAAAAATGCGCGTCAACGGTATCGAAAACCGTGATTTTATCGTCTTTAACGACGTAAGAATTGTAAGACATACCGTTTTTTACGACGTATTGTCCTTCAAACAAATCTACATCGCGGTCATTGACGCCAACATAAAAAATATCGTCTGTTATATACATAGTTTACCTCAAAGTTTTGTATAGGAAATTATAATAGGGAACAGAAAAAAGAGCAAGTAAAAATATAGTGCGTCGTAACTCCTTTAATGCAACTTGTCCCCTCTTTCCGGACTCGACGGCATTTCTCAAATCAACATTAAATGCAAGTTTCCCCCTTCCTCAGGTGTTCGACTTCGGCGTTTGCGCACCGCAATCCGCCTCGTTCGCTTTGGCTACAACTCGTCTACCAGACGGGTTGCTTAACGCGTCGCGCCCACTATTCCGTTCCCCCTCTACGCAATGCTTGAGGGAACCCACGGAACTGCTCCGCAGAGGGCAACACTCGGTACTCGGATAAATAGGTATCGTACACTCATTATGTCACGCGCTTTATGCGCCAGCTACGCAACAATACGGCGCAGTCGCTTGTACTTTTCGTCAACCTCGACGCTCGATGCGGTCGGCACCTTGCGCCTCCACGCTCCGAATAGGCACATACCGTTAACAAGTGCGCTCCGAAAAGACACACAATATGACACAACTTCAATAAATAGATGAAGAACAAGAAAGAGCCGACCGAAGGGCAACCCTAATTTACTGAACGTAAATGAGTTGACCTGCGGACGGCTCTGACGCAGCTATTCGCTATTTAGTGAAGTTGTGTGAAAAAGAGTTTGCCGGAATAAGGCTGCAAAACCCTATCCCACTTCTCGTCATACACGGACAACAACTCCGTCGCTTCGGCGGGGATATATTTGGCAACCTTGGAAGCGCGGACGGGTTTTGCGGACAGGTTGATGACGACGGTAAGTTTGGACTTGCCGTCCTCGGCTATCTTGTCGTAGACAAAGAGTTGTTTGTCGTGAGGCAAATAGAGTTTGAATTGTCCGTAAACCGCGATATCCTTGTACTCTTTGCGGAGTGCCAACGCTCTTTGGTAGAAATACCAGATTGAATTTTCGTCTTGCAAGGCGTTTTCCACGTTGACTTCGGGATAATTGGGATTGACGGTATACCACGGTTCGACGTCGGAAAAGCCTGCGTTTTTGTTTGCATTCCATTGCACGGGCGTACGAGCGCAATCGCGAGCGGCAGTATGCGCGACTTTGAGAATATGCTTGTCGCTGAAACCGAATTTGCGCATCAAATCACGCACGCAGAACGTGGATACGTCCTTAAATTGCAACCACGGGTCCGTACCTTTGGGGTATTTGTCAAAATAGAGCGCGGTCATACCGATTTCTTGTCCCTGATAGACAAAATGCGTGCCGCTGAGGAAAGTATACGCCATTGCGAGCGCTTTGCCGCTTTCCACTCTGAATTTTTCGTTGCCGTATCTCGATATGATGCGTGCGTGGTCGTGATTCTCGAGGTAGTTGGCGTTCCACGCTCTATGGTAAAGTTTGGTCTGCCATTCGTTGAACGTCTTTTTGAGCTTGGGCAAACTGAACGGGGTACGCACCCATTCGATAATGATGCAGTCCGCTTGCATATGTTGGAAAGAAATCATCATATCGAGTTCTTTCTTGTTTTCGTTGACGTAGGTAAGCGCGGTTTTGGTGTTCATAAGCGGAGCTTCGCCGACTTGGAACGCGTCGTAATCTTTCAAAACTTCGCGATATTCCTGCAAATACTCGTGGATATGCGGACCGTTGTTGTAATGTTCCATACCTCTGGAAGCAGGCATAAGCCAGTTTCCGTTCGGCAGACCTTCGGCTTTGCTTATCTGAGTAATTACGTCCTCTCTGAATCCGTCTACGCCCATATCCAGCCAGTAACGCATAACGTTCTTGACCGCCTCTCTGACTTTGGGATTGTCGTGATTGAGGTCGGGTTGTTCTTTTGCATACAGATGCAAATAAAACTCGCCTCTTTGTTCGTTGTATTCCCACGCGCTTCCGGGGAAAGTGGACATCCAGTTGTTGGGGACTTTCTTGCCGTCTTTACCCTTGCCTTTGCGCCAAATATAGAAATCGGTGTACGGTTCTATTCTCGCGCAACTTTTTTTGAACCAATCGTGTTGGTCGGACGTGTGGTTGATAACCAAATCCATAATCACACGCATACCGAGAGCGTGCGCTTTTTCAAGCACGGCTTTGAAGTCGTCGAGAGTGCCGTATTCGGGATTGATATTGTTATAATCCGCTATATCGTAACCGTAATCGGCTTGCGGAGAAACGTACAACGGAGAAAACCAGATTGCGTCGCTGCCGAGGCTTTTTATGTATTCGAGCTTGCTCAATACGCCTTTGAGGTCACCTATTCCGTCGTTGTTTCCGTCACAAAAAGAGCGTGGCCATATCTGATAAACGGACATCTCTTTGAACCATTTTCTTTCTTCCATATTTCCCTCCATATTGCAAAAAACGAGGCTTTACACCTCGTTTTTGCATAGATAAACGTTATTCTTGGTCGTTTTGCTCGGTTTGTTCAACCTCGCCTTCGACTGCTTGAACCTCTTGATTTTCGACTACTACGGGATTGCCGTCCTCGTCGTATTCGACTTGTTCTTCCTCATCCTCGTGAGGCGTGAGAGCGATTGCCATCACTTTGAATTTGTCGTCTTTGAGTTTCATAATACGCACGCCTTGCGTCGCTCTGCCAATCTTGCTTATTTCATCCGCTTGCACTCTGATGATAACGCCGCTGTCGGTAATCATCATAACGTCGGTGTCGGCAGGAATAACTTTGAGGCATACGAGCGAACCCGTCTTGTCGTTGAACACGCCTGCTTTGACGCCCTTGCCCGCTCTGTTCTGAATCGGATAGTCGCTTATAGAGCTACGCTTGCCGTAACCCGAAGACGTGACGGTAAGAATCTCGTCTCCTTCTCTTACCACGTCGAACGCCACGAGCGTCGTGTTGTCGTCGATGTTCATCGCTTTGACGCCCATTGCCGTTCTGCCGACGGGGCGCACGTCATTCTCGTTGAAGTGAATGCTCATACCTGCGCTGGAAGCCACAAGCACTTCGTCGTTGCCCGTCGTGATTGCCGCGCCGATAAGCTCGTCGTCATCGTTGAACTTGATTGCTATCTTGCCGTTGCGCTTGATTGAATCGTATTCCTCGAGAGGCGTCTTTTTGATGAGACCTTGCTTTGTGGCAAGCATAAGGAATTTGCCCTCTCTCTCCTCGGGCATCTGAAGAATCGTCTGGATTTTCTCGCCTTGTTCGAGTTGCAAGAGGTTTACCGCCGCTCTGCCTCTGGCGTTGCGGGTTGCTTCGGGAATTTCGTAAGCCTTGAGCGTGAACACTTTGCCCTTGTTGGTAAAGAACATAAGTCTTTCGTGCGTGTTGGACGTGAAGATACGTTCAACGAAATCTTCGTCTTTCGCCTTGTGAGCCGTGATGCCCATACCGCCTCTGTGTTGTGCCTTATATTCCGCAACGGGCATACGTTTGATATATCCGCCGTGAGTCATAGAGATGACTACGTCCTCTCTTTCGATAAGGTCCTCAACGTCGATGTCGCCGTAATCGTAAGTGAGTTCGGAAAGTCTCGGCGTGTTGAATTGCGCCTTGATGTCGCTCATCTCCTTGACTATGATGTTGACGACTTCTTCGTCGCTTGCAAGCACCATCGTGAAGTATGCGATTTGCTTATCGAGGTCCTCGAGTTCCGCATTTATCTTCTCGACTTCGAGACCCGTCAAGCGTTGCAAACGCATATCGAGAATTGCCGCCGCCTGCTTGTCGCTAAGCCCGTAATTCTCCATAAGTTTTGCCATTGCGTCTTGTCTGTCTCTCGATTTCTTGAGCAATTCCACGATTGCGTCGATATTTTCGAGCGCGATATGCAAGCCCATCAAGATATGTTGTCTTTCCTGCGCTTTTTCGAGGTCGAAACGAGTACGACGCACGATGACGTCTTTTTGGTGCGCGATGTAGCATTCCAAAATCTCTTTGAGATTGAGTACGCGAGGCACGCCATCCACCAACGCCAGCATAATCATACTGAAATTGGTTTGCATCTGCGTTTGTTTGTAAAGTTGATTGAGCAAAACTTGAGGATTGACGTCCTTTTTGAGTTCGATAACGATACGCATACCGTGACGGTCGGTTTCTTCTCTCAAATCGCTGATACCCTCGAGACGTTTGTCTTTAACTTGGTCTGCGATATTCTCGATAAGTTTTGCTTTGTTTACTTGATAAGGAATCTCCGTAACGACGATACGGCTCTTGCCGTTTGCCATTTCTTCGATTTCCGCTTTAGCGCGCAATACGCATCCGCCGCGACCCGTTCTGTACGCTTGTTTGATGGAATGTCTGCCCAAAATGAGCGCACCCGTCGGGAAATCGGGAGCAGGGATATATTCCATAAGGTCGTCCACGGTTGCGTCGGGATTTTTCAAAAGCGCTATAGACGCGTCGATAACCTCTCCGAGGTTGTGCGGAGGAATGGACGTTGCCATACCGACTGCAATACCGTCCGAACCGTTTACCAACAAGTTGGGGAAGCGAGAGGGCAATACCACGGGTTGTTCGCGCGTGTCGTCGAAGTTGGGATAGAAATCAACCGTCTTTTTGTCGATGTCGCGAATCATTTCCAAAGCGATTTTGGAAAGTCTTGCTTCAGTATAACGGTAAGCCGCCGCAGGGTCGCCGTCGATTGAACCGAAGTTGCCGTGTCCGTCGATGAGCGGGCAACGAATGGAAAAGTCTTGAGCAAGACGTACCATTGCGTCGTATACGGAGCTGTCTCCGTGGGGGTGGTATTTACCAAGCACTTCGCCGACGACCATAGCGCACTTGCGGTAGGGCTTGTCGGGAGTGAGTCCGAGTTCGCTCATAGCGTACAAAATACGTCTGTGAACGGGCTTCAAACCGTCTCTTGCGTCGGGGATTGCACGAGATACGTTGACCGCCATCGCATAAGCGATAAAGGACTTCTTAAGCTCGCCGTTTATCTCGACGTCTTTGACGGTCGAATTGGCTATATGTTGGACATATTCGTTGTTTTTATCGTCTCTTATGTTTGCCATAATTCACTCCTTATACATCCAAATCGGTAACGAGTTTCGCGTTTTGTTCGATAAACTCGCGGCGAAGTTCGGGTTGCTCTCCCATAAGAATGGAGAACAGTCTGTCCGCTTCGATTGCGTCTTCCATAGTGACTTTCAAGAGCGTACGCTTTTGCGGGTCCATAGTGGTTTCCCAAAGTTGCTCGGGGTTCATCTCGCCGAGACCTTTGTAGCGTTGCAAATCTCCGCTCTTTCTGCCGTTTTCCTCATAATATGCGTTGAGGCTCTCGTCGTCGTAGAAGTATTGCTCCTGCTTGCCTTTGGTAATCTTATAAAGCGGAGGAAGTGCGATATAAACGTGTCCGTTCTCGATGAGCGGGCGCATAAAGCGGAACAGGAACGTGAGCATCAATATACGAATGTGGCTGCCGTCCACATCGGCATCGGTCATACAGATTATGCGATGATAGCGAAGTTTGGACTCGTCGTATTCGGCGTTGATACCGCATCCGAAAGCGGTTATCATCGCTTTGATTTCCTCGTTTTCAAGCACTCTGTGCAAGGTTGCTTTCTCGACGTTGAGAATCTTGCCTCTCAAAGGAAGAATCGCTTGGAATCTTCTGTCTCTGCCTTGCTTTGCGCTTCCGCCTGCGGAGTCGCCCTCGACGAGATAAATTTCACAGTTCTTGGGGTCTTTGTCCGTGCAATCGGCAAGTTTACCGGGAAGCGTCGTGCTTTCGAGCGCGCTCTTTCTTCTTGCGCTCTCTCTTGCCATACGAGCCGCCTCTCTCGCGCGTTGCGCCGTAATGGTCTTTAACACGAGTTCTTTCGCTTCACGCGGATGTTCCTCGAGATAAGTGCCAAAGCCCTCGGTTACGCCTTTAGCGACCGCAGAACGCATACTGCTGTTGCCGAGTTTGGTTTTCGTCTGACCTTCGAATTGCGGTTCCGCAAGTTTGACGGAAATAACAGCCGTAAGACCTTCTCTGACGTCCTCGCCGCTGAGCTTCTCGCTGCCTTTGAGAATGCCTGCCTTGGTGCCGTAATCGTTGATAATCTTCGTGAGAGACGCTTTGAAACCGTCAAGGTGCGTGCCGCCTTCTTCCGTATTGATGTTGTTTGCAAACGCCAAGATAGTGTCGCTGTAGCTGTCGTTGTATTGCATTGCCACTTCGACTTCGCTGTCGACGTACTTTTCGTCGAAATAAATAACTTCGGGGAAAATCGTCTCCTTGGTTTTGTTCATTTCCTCAACGAAAGAAACGATGCCTCCTTCATAGCAGAACACCTCTCTGCGTTCGGGTTCCACACGCTCGTCGGCAATCTCGATAACGAGACCTTTGTTGAGGTATGCAAGCTCGCGCAAACGAGTTTTCATCGTATCGTAATTGAAGTCCAACGTCTCGAAAATCTCTCCGTCAGGATAGAAAGTTATCGTCGTACCGGTGCCGGTTGCGTCTCCGACCACGGCAAGAGGTCTCTCTGCCACGCCTCTGTTGAAACGAATACGGTAAAGTTTGCCGTTTTGTTTGACTTCGGCAATAAGCCATTCGCTGAGTGCGTTGACGCAAGATACGCCTACGCCGTGCAAACCGCCCGAAATCTTGTATCCGCCGCTGCCGAATTTTCCGCCCGCGTGAAGTTTGGTAAGAACGACCTCGACTGCGGATTTTCCTTCTTTTTCGATTATACCCGTCGGAATGCCTCTGCCGTTATCCGTAACGCGAATCGCGCCGTCTTTCAAAATCTCGACCACGATGTGCGTGCAGTAGCCTGCAAGAGCTTCGTCGATGGAGTTGTCAACGACTTCCGTAACCAAATGGTGCAGACCTCTCGTGTCCGTCGAACCGATGTACATACCCGGGCGTTTTCTGACTGGGTCAAGTCCCTCGAGAACCTGAATGTCGCCCGCATTATAACTGTGTTTGACTTCTTCTGACATCTTTCCTCCTAAATAAAAATATATTTTAGTAGTTAATATATTATTATTCAATAATAATAAGTGAAAATATTATAACAAGTTTATATCAAAATATCAAGAGTTTTCCCCAAAGTTTTTATTCGAAGCCCTCAAACCGCCCGAATTTCAATCTTGCGCTTCTTTTTGAGACTTTGGACAATCTTTGACGAATTTCGCATTTTCGGGCGTTTTCGCAATGTTTAATCGCTTGCTATAAACCAAAAGATAGGTTAGGATAAAGGTATGGATTTGAAAGAGAGATTAAAAACGCCGCAAAACGTAGACGAATTGAAAGAAGTATACAAGCAAAATCAACTCGTCTATTACACTCCGAAAGAGGAGTTAATCAACGTCGCTACGCATGCGTTCGGCGCAATATTCGCGCTGGTTTTTATGATTTTTATGCTCGTAAAAGCCTCGACGCCCGCCGCTTACGCAAGCGCGGTGCTGTCGTGTGCGCTTATCGCAATCGAGTTTGCGGTGTCGGCAACCTACCACGGCGTGACCGATTTGAAGCGCAAGCTCGTCTGGCGCAAAGTCGATTTCCCGGCAGTCAATCTCAACGTTATTGCCTGCGCCACGGCAACTTGCCTTATGTACGGCAGTATTTACGGCTACATCGCACTCGGCGTATCGCTTGCAATCGCGCTTGTGATATTCATACTTTGTCAAGTTCGCTTCGATATTTTCCGCAAAGTGTCCGTCGCTTCGACGTTCGTAATCGGCGGATTGATGTTTGCGGCGTTCTTCACGGCGTATTTCAGCGAAACGGGCATACCGCTTGCAACGAGCCTTATTTACCTCTTTGGTTTGGTATCCTGTCTTATAGGCGCATTACTGTTCGGAGTGCATAAGCGTTACGTCCACTGCGTATTTCACGTCTTTGTACTGATAGGTCCGATGCTGTTTTTGATAGCAACCTATATGCAGCTCAAATAAGCATTTTGCAATTAAGAAACATATAGCGAAAAACACTCGTAAAAAACGCCGAATGCGATACTAACAACGTATGAAGCAAAGATTTAATATGTTTACTTGTAAACCATTTTACAATGTTTTTATCTAACAATATAAATTATTAACCGTATTTTTCGTTATCGACGTGTTGATAAGTGGAAAATTTGTTTTTCGTGAAACACCGCACTGTTTAGCGGTGTTTTTACTTATTTCGTACTCATTTTCAGACCTGTAAAAGTATTATATAACAGCAATTAACACCAACGTTAATCGACTTTACGCCGCGCAGTCCGCATCGTTTATCCGATAACGTTAAAAGCACTTGGTTAGGCATACATATTTTCAATTTAACGATGTTCGGACAACTGCGCAATAAACGAACAAGGTATCTGCTATTTAATTCCACAAATACTATACGGAACCCACAACAAAATACAAATATCGATGCCGAATCACAGCATTTTTTCATAGTTTTCGCACATTAAAAAACGCAAATATGCAATATAGATAGAAATTGTGTGAAACAGTAAAATTTTTCTATAAAAATCGAGAAACATTTTGCGTCGAAAAATTTGGGTGAAAGGTCAAAAATTTTTCTATCAGAATTTACAAGGAGAAAGAGCAAAAATTATTTTTTCATCGGTAAAAACCGTCCAAAACCCTACTAAACAGTAGGTTTTTAGACTTTTTCGTTCCACGTGAAACAGGGTGCCAAAATCAAATTGTTCCACGTGAAACATAGGCTTTTTATAATGCTTTTAAGGCAAATTTGCCGATTATATCGTCTACACGGCATCTTGAGATGTTAATTATATTTGCTGTGTTAATATAAGATTCTTTGTTGATTGCGATACCGTATACCGTCATCAACGCTGAGCCACCGTTGTATGTTAGTTGTATATTTTTCCGCACTCCCTCTCCGTCCTTTCGGTATTCCCGATTACGCTTTTGTTTATGCACGCTAAAAACATTTTTCGAAAACGGCTACTTTATCTCTATTTAGTAGTATTGTAGCTTGTTTTTTCTATACGTTACACGTGAAACAATTTTGCGTTTTTATAGATTATCGGGTATATTTGACCGATTTGGTTTGCGGTGTTATAATTGCGTTATGGAACCGATAAATTTGCTCGATGTGAAAAATAGGTTTGAATTTCGGATGTGGCTTGTCGATAACCATTTGCAGGAAAACGAATGTTGGGTTATTGTAAAAAGAGGCCGTCCGAACGATAATACTACGTTTTGGTATTTAGATGCGGTTGAAGAAGCATTATGTTTCGGCTGGATAGACAGTACAACCAAAAAACTATCCGATACTGTTACAGCACAACGCTTTGCAAAACGCAGAAAAAACAGCAACTGGACGGAACTAAACAAAGAACGTTGCCGCAGGCTTGAGAAACTCGGGCTTATGACGGACAGCGGAAAAGCAGTATTACCGAATATGTCAGAGAACGGTTTTGTTATAAATCAAGATATATTGACTTTACTACAATCGGATGAAACCTTATGGAAAAACTTTTTGAGTTTTCCGCCGTTATATCGTAGAGTCAGAATCGATACGATTCAATTCAACAAGCATCGTCCTGCGCTTTATCGGTCTCGTTTGGATAAATTTATCGAGAATACAAGAAATGGCATTATGTACGGAGATTGGAACGATAACGGAAGATTGCTCGATTATTGAGCAAATACCGCGATAACAACTTACGCCGCCGCGCTTACGGATAAGCAACTTACACGTCACAAAAAATATAATAGCACAAAAAAAGAAACGTACCGAATTAAACGGAATCTGTTGGTACGTTTTATTTATATATTTTTGATTTTTATAGAAACTTATTCTTTGTTTTTCTATACGTTACACGTGAAACAATGTGAATAATTCTTCGTTTATTTATCGAGATATTCGACAAGTTTTTTCGGCGCAGTTCTTTGAGATTGAATATTACCCTTTGTTCCTATATCACGCATTTTCTTTATAGTACAATAACCGTTCGGATATTCTTTCAATAATTCGATTTCCATATAATTGCCGCATCTTTCAAACACGCCGCCGTCAAAAACATACTTTGTATCGTCTATTTCGCAAAAGGGTAGATTTTACCTTATTTACCTTGCATTTGTTTTTATTACAATTTTAGAATGCGCCAAATATAAAAACTTATATCTTTAACCGCTATAGTTTTATTTTTTCGGTTAATTATCTTAAAATCTGTTATTGTGCAAATACATCATATTTTCAAAAGTTGCAGGGAATAATATATTCTAAAAAACCTCAATTATTGTATTTTTGCACTTTTGCTTATTTTTAACACGTTTAGGCTTATATTCGGTTTTATTGAGTATTATTGCAATAGTTCACTTGTAAACTATTGCATTTTATTGTTTTATTGATGTTATTATTAAAAATCGACTAAAATTCAATACAAAAAACGGGCGGACGTTGCGTCAACCCGTTATAATTTTTTTGTTATTTTAATGCTGTTTCACAAGGTATTGAGAACGTCGAGATAGGCGGACAATTCTTTCTTTGCGCCGGCAAGGTTGTGAGAGCGGTAGTTTCCACACTCGATTTTCTTACTGCCGGGAATCGTATCGAGTTCAAGGCATTTTGCGACGCACTCTTTGGTAAGTTTAAGTGCCTCGTCTTTATCCGTATCGAAAAGAAGAAGATAAAACCCCGTACGACAGCCCATAGGACCGAAATACGCGACTTTATCCTTATGGTCGCTGTTGCGCACGACCGTGGCAAACAGATGCTCTATGGTGTGCATAACGGCGGTATGAAGATAATCTCCTTTATTCGGCTCTTTGAAGCGCAAATCGTAAGTGAACACGTTTCTGTCCACGCGACTAAGGTAAAATCCCTTTTTAAGCACGTTGTGGTCGATTGTAAACGACGTTATCTTTTCCATAGTCTCTTTATTCCTTTATCGGCGGAAGCGCGCTTGCGCCCTCTTTGACGGCTTTGAGTATTGCAGGCAACATTTTTTCGTAACCTGCCACTCCTTTTGCCATTACCGTTTCAAAACTCACGTTTGCGCCTTCCTCGGCGTTGTCGCTGACAACTTTGACGGAAAAGAGGGGGATGTTATTCCTTTCGCACGCGATTGCAAGTCCTGCAAGCTCCATTTCGCAAATATCCGCGCCGAACTCTTTTCTGAGCCTTTGTTTTTCTTCTTTTACGGCAACGAATTTATCTCCGCTTGCTACGCTGACGAGTTTTATGGGTTTACCGACGTTTGCAAGCACGTTTTGAATGACGTTTTCGTCAAGATAGAAGAAGTTGTCCGCCATACCGCTGTACTGACCGACCTTTCTGTCCGTATCGACTTCCGTGACGTCGAATTGATAGTGACACACCTTTCTCGGTACGACGATTTCGCCCACGTCGAATTTTCCGACTGCGCCGACAAATCCGAAGTTCAGCACGATTTCCACGTCGAACAGGTCGACGAGCAGTTGCACGGCAAGCGCGGCTTTAACCTCGCCTACGCCGCTCGTTGCAAGATATATCGTATCGTCTCCGAGAACAATCTTGCTTATTGCCACACCCGATATGGTGCTTTGGTCGACGACGTTGCCGAGTTTTTGAAAAATTGGCAACGTTTCTTCCGCCATTGCGGTTACTATTGCTATTCTCATATATTGCCTCCGTTTTTTTGCGATATATATTTTACCACTTTTTGCAAAAGAGTACAATAGTATATAAAAATTAACGTCGCTTTCATTGTCTGTTTGTGAGTCCCGTTTTGCTTATGATGCTTGTAATACAAGAAAAATAATGCTATTATATACGCAAGGCATTTATGGACAAAGACTATATCGTTTCACTCGCATCGACGCTCGACGTCAATCTGACAACCTCTCAGGCAGAGGCTCTTTGTCGTTACTACGAAATGGTTGTCGAGTCCAACAAAGCATTCAACCTGACCGCAATAACCGACGAAAAAGACTTTGCCGTAAAACATATAGCGGACTCGTTGGCGGGAGTTAGCGAAATTCCGAGCGGAGCAAAACTTTGCGACATCGGTTCGGGCGCAGGTTTTCCGTCTATGCCTATCGCAATCGCAAGAACCGACGTATCCGTTACGGCTCTCGATTCGACGGCAAAAAAGATGACGTTCGTTTCTCAAAGCGCAAAAGCACTCGGAATACAAAACCTTTCCGCAATCGCAGGCAGGGCAGAGGAACAAAAGGCGCAATTTACAAAATTCGACGTCGTGACGGCAAGAGCCGTATCCGCACTTCCTATTTTGCTCGAGCTTGCGATGCCGTTTTTGAAAGTCGGCGGACTTTTCCTTGCATACAAAACCGACGAGAGCGAACTCGAAACTTCGCAAAACGCAATGAAAGTGCTTGGAGTAAAGCATTTACGCACCAAATTTTTGAATTTACCAAACGGAGACAAGCGCGCGATTTTGGTTTTTGAAAAAATAAAACCGACGCCACCGCAGTACCCGAGAGTTTACGGGAGTATAAAGAAAAAGCCGCTTTAACTTTGCGCCGAATGCTAAACACGCGTCACTTATCTTTTTGAGATAACTTGACGCATATTTAGGCGCAAACGTCCTACAAAAAAGCAAGCAGAGCCTTGCTTTTTTGCGTATGGGCTCGCAACCTTGAGGCGGCTCGGCGGTTGCTCAGACAGATAGTTGATGCTCACAACGACACCTCGTTAAGTTATAAACTACAGCTCCGCCTGTTTACGAGTGACATTGATTAAACGGAAAAATATCAAGCCGATAATTCTCATTTCTATTTAGAGCAACTTAACTCTTTCAATGCAATTCCCCCTTTCCTCAGGTGTTTCCCCTATTACTATCCTAATAGAGTTCCGTCGTAACTCCTTAAATGCAACACCCCCTCTTTCCGGACACGCCGGTATTTCTCCCGCCACTCGAATAAGGGCAATTCTCTACAACATTATCCGTCGCTCGTGGGGGCGACATTCGGCACTCGCATAGATAGGTATCGTCCTCTTGTTATGTCACTCGTTCGCAAACGAAAGAACAACACTCGTTTGCTCACTTGTACTAATCGTCAAGTTCGGCGCTCAGAGGCTCGCCGCCGTTGCGGCTCGTGTTCCGTCTCCGAATAAGCACATTCCGTTAATATGTACACTTCGAATGAGTTTTAATATAATTTAATAACATTATTTTCCATTTTTTATAAATTTTTCGTGAAACTTTTTGTGAAACATAATTGAAAAAAGAAATATTGTATGCTACACTATTTTTATGGCGTACGTCGTATCCTTTTCAAATCAAAAGGGAGGCGTCGGCAAAACAACCTCTTGCGTTAATCTTGCCGCTTATATCGCTCTCTCGGGATACAAAGTTTTGCTCGTTGACCTCGATTCGCAAGCCAACGCGTCAAGCGCGCTGGGAGTATTCGACAAAAATATACAACATTCGATATATTCCGCTTTATGCGGAGAAGATATTGAAAACTGTATACGCAGAGGACAGGAATGCGGATTTGATTTTATCCCTTCGTGCAGAGACCTTGCGGGGGCGGAACTCGAGCTTAAGGACAAACCCGAACGCGAATATGCGTTAAAACGCATTCTCGAGCAAATAAACGACGAATACGACTTTATATTTATAGATTGCGCGCCGTCTATAAATCTGCTTATGATAAACGCTCTCACGGCGTCAAACGCGGTTGTCGTGCCTATTCAATGCGAATATTTTGCGCTCGAGGGGCTTAATCAACTGCTCAACACGGTGCGACTTGTGAAAAAAAGCCTCAATCCGTCGCTAAAAATAGACGGAGTGTTGCTCACGATGTATATGCAAAACAGGCTTGCAAAAGATGTGGAATCTCACGTCCGCGACCTTCTCGGAAAAGTCGTTTTCGACTCCAAAATACCGAGAAACGTGCGCGTTGCAGAAGCCCCGAGTTTTGCAAAAACAATATTGCAATACGATAAAAACTGCGCAGGTGCGCTTGCTTACAAGGCTCTTGCGGACGAATTTATATCAAAACATAAGGAGTGAAGTATGGCAAATACAAAAGGCGGACTCGGTTCCAAAGGTTTGAACGCACTTTTCAACGACAACGAAGAAAACGTCAGAGTGGATATTGCGGACGATATTAAGGCGCAAGAAATCGACATTACGCTCATAGATCGCAACCCAAATCAGCCAAGAAAAACGTTCACTGAGGATAGTCTCAGAGAAATGGCTACGTCTATTGCCACATACGGCGTTTTGCAACCGCTCATTCTCGTAAGAAGCGAGGGCGGAAGATATATGATTATCGCAGGCGAGCGTCGTTTCAGAGCGAGTTTGCTCGCAGGTCTCAAAAAAGTGCCTGCAATCATAAGAGAATTCACTCCGCAACAAATACAAGAAATTTCGCTCATCGAAAACTTGCACCGCGAGGACCTCAACGCAATCGAAGCGGCGGAAGGTATGCGCGAACTTATGGAAAACCACGGACTCACGCAAGAAGAAGTCGCGCTGAGAATCGGCAAATCTCGTCCGTACGTTACCAACACTTTGCGTCTTTTGCAACTCCCCGACGAAGTTACCGAACTCGTGAGAGAAGGCAAACTTTCCCCCGGACACGCAAGAACGCTTATCTCGATTGACGACAAGGAATATCTCGTCACGCTTGCAAAACAGGCTTGCGACAACAAACTTTCCGTGCGCGACCTCGAAAACCGCGTAAGACTGTATTTCACGAGAAAGGCAATTCCGTCCGGTCCGAGAGAAAACAAAGTTATGCCTCTCGAACTCAAAGAGTTTGTCGGCGATATGAAGCGCATCTTCGCAACCAAAGTCAAACTTGTCGGCAACGACCAAAAAGGTCGTATCACAATCGACTACTTCAACAAAGACGATTTGGACAGAATTTACGCTTTGATTCAAATCTTGAAATACAACGACAAACTGTAAAAAATAATTAATAGTTAATAATTAATAATTTTGGAATAATCAGCTTGTCATTCCGAGGTGCAACGAATGTTGCAACGTGGGAATCTAGCGAAGCGCAATAAAAACCATTAGTTTTATAAAAACAACAAAACACGCATTTTATGTGCGTGTTTTTTATTGTTTAAGCATTGATTTGTGTAATATATAAAATTTTACATTAAGGCTTTGCCTTCCGCAATTATTAATTATTAACTATTAATTATTGATTCTACCGCCTACAACCGTCCCGTCTTTTATGTTTATCTTGTTTGCATTGTTGGGTAGGTCGTATTCCGTGCAAGTAAGGATTGTTTGAAAACCTTCCGTCATTTTGAGCAGAGTGGTTTGTCTGTTCTCGTCAAGTTCGGAAAGCACGTCGTCGAGGAGCAACACGGGCGGCTCGCCTATCTCGTTTTTGTAGATAATCACTTCGCCGAGTTTCATTGCGAGCGCAATGGTGCGTTGTTGACCTTGCGAAGCAAATTTACGGCTGTCTTTGCCGTTGATTTCTATTTTTATATCGTCTCTATGAGGTCCTACGGTGCAGAAACCGAGGTCTTTGTCCTTTTGTCTCGATTCGACAATCGCTTTATACAAATTGCTTTCGATTTGCGAATCGTCGCAATCGCATTTTGCACCGCTTTCATAAGATAACGACAACGTTTCTTTTTCTCCGCTCAATGCAAAATGAAATTTACGCGCCGCGTCGTTCAACGTCGCAATATATTCTTTGCGCTTCTGAACGATGATTGCGCCTTCTTTTGCAAGAGATGCGTCCCACACGTCGAGCATATCGTCTATATTTTGATATTTACAATCTTTGAGAAGATTGTTTTTTTGTTTGAGAGTCTTGTTGTAGCGTTGAAGCGCAATGAAATACGCCTTTTGTTGCTGGGATATGCCGACGTCCAAAAATCTGCGTCTTTCCTGCGGTGCTTCTTTGACGAGTTTCATCTCGTCGGGAGAGAAAAATACCACGCCGAGTATTCCCAAAAGCTCTCCCGCGCGATTGACGGGAATGCCGTCCACAGCAACTTTTTTCTTGCCTTGCGCGTCTATTTGAAGCACAATCGTGTGTTTTCTGAATTTGCGCTCGAGTACGACTTTCACTCGCGCTTTATCTTGTCCGAGCAAAATCATCTCTTTGTCTTTCGTCGTGCGAGGGGAGTGAAAAACGGAACAAAGATAGACGGATTCGAGCATATTTGTTTTTCCGCTCGCGTTCTGTCCGTACAAAACGTTCAGACCGTCGGCAAAACGCACGACGGCTTGCGAATAGTTTCTGAAGTTTTGAAGTTCGAGCGAAAGAATTTTCATACACTACAAGTATAGCGTAGAGATAGTTTTTTTTCAACATCTTGTGTTTAAGTTTTCTTTTTGGATTTTCGCTTGAATTATTTTTGCGTTTTGATATAATCAAAAATATGATTAACATAGAAGAATTTTGGGAAAACGCAAAGGATGAATTGTCCATATCCATACAGGCAATCAGTTACGAGGTGTGGATAGAAAAATTAGAGCCTGTCTGTTTCGTCGACAACGCTATGGTTTTGTCTACGATTTCGGCAAACGCAAAACGCACTATCGACACGAGATACCTCGACACAATCAAAGAGGTCGTGTCCTCGCTCAACTCCGCAATAACGGATGTTATTATCATCACGCCCGACAAAAAAGAGGAATATCTCAACAAACAGACGGTTTTTATCGAGGACGAGGGTTTTGTAACAAATTTCGTTCCCGAAGATAAGGGAAAGAAAAAAAGCCCGTTTCTCGAAAAGTATACTTTTGAAAATTTCGTCGTCGGCAAATCCAACGAATACGCTCTTGCGGCTTGCAAAACCATTGCGCAAAATCCGGGAGGAAGTTACAACCCGTTGTTTATTTATTCGGGCGTAGGTCTCGGAAAAACGCACCTTTTACACGCAATAGGCAATTATCTTTTCAAAAACAGAAAAAACGCAAACGTTCTTTACGTCAGCGCGGAAACGTTGGTAACCGAACTTATCAGCGTAATACGCAACAAATCAAACGACGAAAACAACAAGTTCAGAGAAAAATATCGCTCTTGCGACGTTCTTATGGTGGACGACGTGCAATTCCTTATAGGCAAGGAAGCCACTCAAGAGGCGTTTTTCCACATCTTCAACGACTTGTATCAAGACAACAAGCAAATCATTCTGACGTCGGATAGGTCGCCTAAGGACCTCACGACGTTGTCCGACAGGCTTCGCACACGCTTCGGCTGCGGACTTATCGTGGATATTCAAGTGCCAGACCTCGAAACGAGAGTGGCTATCCTCAAAACGAAAGCAGTACAATCCAAGTTTATGCTTTCCGACGAAGTTGCCGAGTATATCGCAGAGCTTGCTCCGTCCAACATCAGAGAAATGGAAGGATTGCTCAATCGAATCATATTCTTCAGTTCGCTTACCAACAGCCCGATTCAGACGAGAGAAATCGCAAGCGAGGCTTTTGCGGGATTCCTTAAAGAAAAACAAGGGGAAACAACCGACGCAAGCGGAATTATAGACGCGGTGTGCAAATATTTCAAAATATCCACAACGGATATAATATCCAAAAAGAAAACGAAAAACATCGTTGAACCTCGTATGATTGCAATCTACCTCATAACTGAGCTTTTGCCGATGCCTTTGGTGCAGATAGGCGAAATGTTCGGCGGTAGAGACCACACGACGATTATCCACGCAAGAGACAAGATAAGCGAGGAAATAAAAACAAATCCGCGCATCAAAATAACCGTCGCGGATATAAAAAATATGATACTTAATAGATAAATTGCGCCGAATAAATAACAAAAAGCACTCTTTCGAGTGCTTTTTTTTGAATTAATAATTAATAATTATTAATTAATAATTGTGGAATATTCCATATTAACACTCTAACAGAGTGCATCGTAACTCCTCTAAATACAATAACCCCCTCTTTCCGGACACGCCGGTATTTCTCCCGCCACTCGTATAAGGACAATTCTCTACAACATTATCCGTCGCTCGTGGGGGCGACACTCGGCACTCACATAGATAGGGATATTTCTCTCATTATGCCACCGTCCTTTGTGTGACTGCTACGCAACAACACGTCACAGTCGGACGGTACTGCACCCACAAGGCTCCCACACACAAAAGACAAGCGAATTGACGTTTGATGTAAAGATGAGAGCGCAGTCTTTTGCGTGAAGGGAAAGAGGAACACCAAGGCAAAAGGCAAATAATTGACACTTGTGGCAATTATGGCTAAACGCCTTGTGTGTGACGCAAGTTCGGCACTCAAAGGCTCGCCGCCTTGCGGCTCGAGTTCCGTCTCTGAATTTATAAAAAAACTATATAAAAGCCAACCAAACAGATGAGTAACACGAAAGCACCCCGAGGAGTGTAAACCCAACGTACTATCGTACGTGATTTACAAAACTCGGAGTGCTGACAAAGTTAATCGCTGTTTGGTTGGCTTTTATCCTATAACTCGGAGAGGAAGAATCAAATACAACCAACGGTCGCTCTCGCCCTTAATAATTCCGGGGGCGGTGGAGGTTGTGAAGTTGAGTGTTACAAACGGCTCGTCGATTGCGTGCATACTGTCGATAATGTATTTTGAGTTGAAACCGATGGTAAGGTCTTTGCCTTTAAGTCCGATTGTAACTTTCTCGTTGATTTCGCCGTCCTCGCTGTGTGCGTTGAGAGAGATGGTATCTTCTTTGATTTCCATCTTCACATACGATTTTTTCTCTGCGCGGTTGATGAGAGATACACGGTCGATTGCGTTTTCAAAGAGTTTTTTATCGATTGTGACTTCGGTCGTAAACACGCTCGGAATAATCTTTTCGTAGTTGATATAATCTTCTCCGATAAGACGAGTTACAATCTTTGTGTGGAACAAATCCACCATAATATAATTCTTTTCGACATAAACGGTAATCGTTTCTTCGCCGTCGTCGATGAGACGAGCAAGTTCATTCATACTCTTTGACGGAACGACGATTTTATCCACGATGCCGTTGTTTTTGATTTGCGCTCTGGCAAGAGCAAGACGATAACCGTCTGACGCAACAGCTTCGACCTCGTCGTCTTTTACGTTGAGGCATACGCCTCTAAGCGACGGTCTTGCTTCGTCAACGGCAACGTTGAATATAACCTTGGAGATTATATCCTTAAATTCCTTTTTGAGAATGACGAAAGAGTTTTGAGTGTCAACCTCTTTGAATACGGGGTACTCGTCTGCGCTCATGCACTTGATTTGCAATTCGCTGTCGAGATATTTGATGATAAGTTTTGTGGAATCGGTGCCGTCGAGTTCGATTTGTTCTTCCTCGATTTTCTTTGCATAATCCGCAAAAAGTTTGCCCGGTACGACGATTTCGCCTTCGATAAGAACTTGTGCGTTGATTTTTTTCTCAATGGCAAGTTCGAGGTCGGTTGCAAAAATCGTGAGAGTATCTCCCAAAGCGGTCAGTTTTACGCCGTCCAAAATGGGATTGTTGCGCTTTACGGGAAGTGCTTTTACAACTTTTGCGAGAGCGTCGCTCAATTCGTTTCCTTGACAAATAAGTTTCATAATTCGCCTATATATTTTTTATTGTTTTATTTTTAATAATGATAACATAAATAAGCGATGTTGACAAGTGGAAAATACAACCGCCACCACAAAGTATGCTTATTTACGCAAGCGTTAATCGCAACATCTTGTCTTTTTACAACGTTTTATTGTTGACAAAAAGTGCGTATCAATCAACATATTGTCAACAACTTTTCAAAGTTGTCAACAACTAAGATAAAAACGCAGTTTTACGCTTTCCAAACGACGTTTTCTTTGCCTGCTCCTATCTCGAAATGAGCTTTGGCTATTCCTAAATCAACCTTTGAGAAAAAGCCGAGACCTGCTTTTGCCGAAACGCATTTTCCATCGTAGAAAAACGTGAATTTTTGTTGATTTATAGCCGTCGGCGCAAGCAGTGCCGCGTTTACGCCTTTCTTGAACCAATCGGGCGCGGGGAGTGTGGATTTTACTACATCGTCATAAGATTTACTTTTATGAGGTTTCCCTTGATTTTCTCCGTATCCGAGCGCAATCATAAGACACAATTTTTCGCCTTTCGATATATCGAATCTCGCTTTAGACTTTGAATACGACATACCAACCCAACAGGTATTAAGCCCGAGCGTTTGAGCAAACAAAACGATTTTTTCGCCGTAATATCCGCATTTTTCGTCGAGGTCGTCGGCTTTTTTGCCGACCAATGCAATATAATTCGTCACGTTTTTGAAAGAACCGTAATCTGCCATAAAGCAATTAAACGCTTGCGGTTCGTCAAATAAAACTTGAATACGAAGTCCGCTTTCTTCGTTTTGCTCTGCAACGTATTCGGTCAGTTTTGCTTTTATATCGTCGGATATAGGCTTGTCTATATATTGCCTAACCGAGTGTCTTTCGTTTATCGCTTGCTTGAAATCCATAAATTCTACCTCTTAAAAATTGAGCGTTCCGAACGAGAATATCGCGGAAAACGCATAAGATATAACTACGCTTATCGCAAACATCAAAAAGAATACCGCGATATTGCGTTTCGTATGCTTAACGTCTTTGAAAAGATATACGAATCCGAGTCCTGCGTTCATACAAAGTCCGCCGAGCGTTGCTCCGAATCCCAAACCGCCCATAATATAAAGTTCGCTTATTACAACCGAAGAAGCGCAGTTGGGTATTGCGCCGACGACTACGGACAAAAGCGGAGCAAGATATTTGTTTGCCGTCAAAAAATCTACGAGTTTGTCTTGTCCCACTTTGTAAATAATTATACCGAGTATGACGTTTACGACGAAAACGTAACCGAATATCTCCAGCGAGTGCTTGAGAGGGTGGAACAAAAATCTATCGAGTTTCTGTTCTTTTTCGGTTTTTTGCTTGGTTTGTTTTTCTTCCTCTTTTTTCTGCTCGTTTATACTTTCTTCTTCAAAGCGTTCGCATTCCTTGCAATCTTTGCAATCGCATTTTTCGGTGCATTCTGCATCTTTTTTATCAACGACTTCGGCACTCGTGCAATCGGTAAGTCTTATCTTATATTGCTCGTCGCAATGTTCGACGTGATGTTCGACTTTTTTGCGACTTTCAAACATAACGAGGTCTATCAAATAACCGAAAATAAGTCCCAACGCAAATTTGAGCGCAATAAGCGGAAGAACGTGCAACGCCTTTTCGGGCGTGCCGAGAAATATAGGCAAAGCCTCGTCGCTCGTGGCAAGATAAACGCCTACCAACGTGCCGAGAGTAAGATGTCGTTTCTGATATAAATCCGTCGCAACTATACTGAATCCGCATTGAGGCAACAGGGAAATACTCACGCCTATAAGAGGCGCGAGATTACCTTTTAGTTTTATTTTGTCGGACAGTTTCGGCTCGATAAAAGCGATGATAAATTGAAATACGACAACCACCGCAAGTATCTTCAAACTATCCAAAAACGCATCTAAAATTACTTCGCTCATACCTATACTATTATAGCACTATATATACAAAATACAATATTATTTACAACATAAAAGCGCAAGATTTTTTACTTCCTGCGCCGTTAATTTATAAGGTAAATTTATCGTATTTTATCACAAAACATAGTTTATATCGACTATTTGAATATATAAACGTTTGTTTTTATTAAAAACTATTCTCTATACTTGCTCATCATTTCCTTAAACAGTTCTTGTGTCGACGGCGGTGTATAGGTTATCGCGTTTGCGCCCGCTTCGATAGTTTCGAGAATGCTTTCTTCCGTTTTTCCGCCGGATGCGATAATCGGTATATTCGGAAAATCGTCGCGAATTTTCTTTACGACGCGGGGAGTGTCCTGACCGCAGGCAACGTTTATAATCGTTGCTCCTGCGTCAAGCCTTGCTTGTATATCGGTATCCTCCTTTGCCACGGTTATGATAACGGGAATATCGACTCCGAGCGCAACTGCCGTAAGATTCAAATCCGAAATAGGGGCGTTAAGCACAACGCCCATTGCGCCCTGTGATTCCACGTCCTTTGCGATAGCCACCGTGCGCAAGCCTTTGGTCGTGCCTCCGCCCACACCGCAGAATACGGGAATATAGGACGCTTTTATTATTGCGTCGCTTATCACTTGTTGGGGAGTGAACGGATACACCGCAAACACCGCGTCCGCGTCGCAGTTGCGGATAATCGCAAGGTCTGTTGTAAACACGATGCTCTTTATGCGCCGACCGTATATAACGATTCCGCTTGACTTTCTGATGCAATCGGGCATTTTCAAAATGTTGTGTCTCAGCCGTGTTTCGATATTCGGAACGTATTTAATATCTTTCTCTTTTTCCATAGTTTTCCCCCTATTTAAGAGTTTTGAATATAAAAACATACAAGTGTTAAATAAGTATTAAAGAAAAACAAACAGAACGGAAGGTATAAACTTATCACTAAAAACAATATTCAATTTTTGCAAAGACAGTTTGCTAAAAATTCTTGACAAACAGCGTGATAAAGATTATTATAAACAAGCATCAAGAAACAAATGCCTGTTTAGCTCAGTCGGTAGAGCATTCGGCTGTTAACCGAAGTGTCGGGGGTCCGAGTCCCTCAACAGGCGCCATTAGGGAATAAAACGAACACTAATCAAAGTGTTCGTTTTGTTTTATCGCCTGTTGATGAGTCCCGTTTCGTAGAGCCAATAGCAAAAACGAACACCTTGTTAAAAGATGTTCGTTTTTTTATTAACAAAAACTATTTCGGTATTAAAATCGGGCACACCCCACCGTTTTCACATATCAACGGATAAAAAGCCTTGAATAAATGCGTTTGGATATTGAAAGGCTTTGCGAAGATCACCGAACGCAACATTGACGTAATTATCTGTAAGCGAAATAATAGCGCCTTTGCCGAATGCTTTATGTATTACGGTTGCACCGACAACTACGGGTGATAAATCGATATCTTTCGTTTTCTTTTCTTCCGCCGCTTTGGGCATTTGCTTTGAAGTATTAGAATTTTGTTGCATTGCGCCGTCGAAAGATTGATGTAGTGCAGTAGAAATATTATTGTCGATATTGTCTGCCGCAATAGACTTTTTGAAATCACCGACGGTTGTCGTTTGTGCGGTTGGCACTTTATGTTCGGTTGGTATTGTGCGCTTGACTATAAGCGTAGGTTCGCCTTGTTCATCATCACCAGAATATTCACGGTATAAAATCTCTGGACGGTCGTTTACATCGCGTTTGGCGGCAATTTCGGACTCTCCGAGAAGTTTTGCCATAGACTCGTAATATCCGAGCGACGTATCCCAAAGGCCGACGTTTTCTTGCGCGTGACGGTCGATGCCCGTATAACTCAAACTCGAATCTTCATAGCGGCGGAAATTCCACACCGCATCATTCATTACAGGCCCGTTGAAAACGCCGAGCGAAACAAGTAAATTGAAATCCTTAACATCAAGCCCCGTGACCTTTTTGAAAAGTCCCGGTTCGAGTTGCGTGATTACGTCTTTAAGGCATTGCTCGCGATAGTCCGTGAGATACATAAAGATCGGCACGCGCGTTGCAAACTTGATAAGTTTTTCTTGAATCTCTTTGCGCTTTGATTTATATTCTTTTTCTTCGTCCGAAAGAATCTTCTTTTCTTTATCTGTTTTTGGCTTATCGTCTTTCTTTGCCTCTTTGACGTGTTCGGATTTGATTATAATCGTTTCAATATCTTTATTAAGCGTACGGAAACCTTCGATTTTCATAAGTGCTTCGAGTGCTTCTTTATTGCCTAAAAGACGCTTCAAAATATCGTCGGTGACATTGACCAAAAGTGCGCTTTGCCAACGGCGAGCAAGCAACGTTGCGGACGTTCCTGCCATAGTGATGTCAAGGATTTCCGCGGCGTTGATTTGTTTCATTGCACTGCCGTCATAAGCAAGCACAGGTAAGAAACTCGTAAATTCCGCGACGTTGGTTTCAAGGCTCTCACCATTCACATTCAAGCCTTTAGCATACTCTTTTATCTGCATTAACGCCCGATTCAGCGCAAAGTCGAAAATATAGCACTCTTGCTTAAGTATCTCTTTGTGTGTGGAATCGACGTCAATTTCCCACGGAGATTGCACTCTGAACGCTGCTTGAAAATACGTTTCGGGACTCTTTAAATTGCGGAGCATAAATATACCCGTCCACGGACGAATAGTGACGCCAGTTGTAAGTTTTCCGCAAGAGAGAGTGATGGTCTTTGTTTTGAGCGGATCGCCCATTGCCTTATACACAGGTTTCAAAGCCTCAACACCGATACCCGCGCTTGCGCCTGCGCACACGATAACTTTGTAATCGTGATAAAAAACGTTTTGTTTTTCGGCAAGCAAATTTGCCATAGCGTGGCAAGACGCAACGTTTGGCAGCAACCAAAGTGTATGGGTGAGTATGGATAAAAGCACAGCGTTTCCGTACGGCATATCGGGCTTGCGTGCGCCGAGTTTCAACTCGTCCGTCGTTGTGCCGAGATATGCGCCACGGATAAGATCCAGCCACTTTTGCACATAATCTTTATATTTGAAAACAGCGTCTTTTCCCGTGCCTTCCGCCGAGAAAAACACGTTGAGATCAAACTCGTCAAACTCGCCTTGTTTTGCAATTTCGGTTATACTGTCGGGGATTTTGTACGTCATCATAACCATACGCGGAAGTGCGGCGTACGGATTATTTTCCCCTTGATAATTCTCTTTTGCGCGTTGCTCGTCGGTGTAAGTCCAACTGTATATTTGGTCTTCCACAAACTCGCCGTTGTTTAGCGCGCGGAACGGTGTTCCCGAAAGGTAAAGATAAAACTTTGCCGTAATATGCAACCACGTTTCGTTGATTGCATCGTTTAATTCTTTTTCGGTATATTCTTCCGCATCGAATGTATCATAAGAATCTTCATCATCTTTGGATTCAAACATTTTTTTCGCATTGTCGCGCCACGCACCAAAATGGTATTCGTCAAATACTACCAAATCCCATTGTGTTTCTTTAACCCATTTCAGATGTGGTTTTATGCACCCCGTGGTTTTGTCAAGCCCTAAAAAGTCTTGGAAAGAACCAAAACACACGATAGGGCGGTCTTTATCCGCTTTTTCGTATTGCTCGGCAATATTCGGCGCACCGCTTTCGTGCGGACGACAAATGAATTGCCAACCTTCAAAATCAACGTGCGTGTTCAAGTCTTCTTCCCACGCGCTCTGCACCGCAGGTTTGAACGTGAGAATAAGCACGCGCTTGAATCCTTTTTTCTTTGCAAGTTGATACGTCGCAAACGTTTTGCCGAAGCGCATTTTCGCATTCCAGAGAAAACGCGGGAATTCGCCCGTTTTGAGCGAATCGAAATACGCAATTGTTTTGTCCACCGCCGCTTGTTGTTCGGGGCGCATTGCAAAATCTCTCGTACGGTTTTCAATATTGACGGTGCGATTGCGCACGGCAATAACCGCCGCTTTTACGTCTTGCACGTCGCAACGGAACCATTCTCCGCCGACACATTGAATGCCTTTTGTCGTGAGCATACGATGCACGTCGTGATCCGTGAAAGAAGTGCCGTCGGGATACATTGCGCTCTCGGCAAAAACTATGCGATACGGCACAGAACCGTCCGGCCGCTTTGTCGGATACTGCTCCGCCACGCGCTTTTCAACGTCAACGGAAGTGTAGCCCACCTTGAGCAATCCCGCATATTGCGGATTGGTGTCTTGATAGGCATATATCATTGGATTTGTTTCAGGTCTTTGTGGAAAGAAGTTCATAGTGTTAATTATTTATAGGAGTAAGTTCAACTGTTATCTTTGACTCTGTTAAACCTTTTACTTTTGTTGCTGTTTCAAGTAATAATAATAATTTTATGCAGTCCGCCTGACTATACGGCCTTTTGCTTTTTCCATGCAATAATATATTTCTATTTGCAAGTGGTTTGAAAGAATCATCGCGCAGGTCTGTCGAGTAATACTTTTTTAGCATATTAAGAAACGTTTGGTTTCTTAATGTATTAAAAAATGCGTTGGTATTTGCTTTTTTGTTACGCGTAAATAAAGTGTTTATATTATCATATTTAAGTGTAGTATTTTTTCTTAAAAATCTTTTTGCGCAATAATCATCAATAATCGCAAACAATGCCATACAGCAAAGTTTGTATTTGTTATTGTTATAAGCAAACTGTGCATCAGTTATGTCATCGCTGTGTAATTTTATTTTTACACATAGACTAGTGAATACGGAATCTATTTCTTCTGCAGACAGAGTCTCAAGCATTATTGCATCTGCTGAATCAAAACTATTAGGAGGATCTAATATTTTATCATTAGGAATTCTATTCATTGTCCACCCATAATCACACCATATATTTGCGTTGTTGATTAATAAATTTTTTCTATTATCATCAATATTGAGCAAAGAAAGTTGCTTTAAAAATGTCGATATATTTTTTGTGATATTATCTAAACGGTTATTAATGTCGTTGATATTCATATATTAAAACATTCTCCATTTAATTAAATATTTGTGAACTCTAGACTAAAGTTACTCCATAGGTCGGATCATAGATTCAATAAAATCAATCTCCTCCCTTGTTAACTTATATTTAGCATACAATTCCGCATCTGTCCAGGGTTTTGAAAAATCTTGCATAGGGATATAAGTGAATACTTTTCCTAAACAATCTTGTGTATTCTTTCTCAGTGTAAGCAAAAAATGGAAAAATTTTGTATTTATATATGTTTTGGCGTTTTCCGCCTCTTTTTTTGTTGAGTAAGTACCTGCCACAACATAAGTTTCTGTACATATAGCATTCGGCTCTCCGATAATTGGCTTTATCAAATCGCTTTTTCCATCGCCGCTACCAACTGCTTTCGGGGTAAATAATTTATACTTCCCGATATACTCGCTACCTTTTGTTATATTATAAAATGGGGATAAATATCCGATAAATTTATTACCATATATTTTATATCCGTCTTTTATCTCTGTTGTGGCATAATTTGTAAAATTTGTAGGAATATTAAACGGCCTTTGTTTACTAACTATTGTTGCAAAAGACGTTTCGTTAAATGTTTGTACTTTGTGTAGAATAGAAACCGCCTCATTGTAACGCACGAATATATCACTTCCATTTTCCAATAATGGTCTTATTGCGGTAGAAATTGGTTTACCATCTTCATATGTGGTTATTTTTGTATCTCCGTTATACGTCGAATCCCATAAAAAATAATTAACTCCACCTTTTATTTCTACGCCAGGAAAACAATCCGATGCATCTAAATAGTCGTGAATTTCACGAATATGCCTATCGTGCAACATTGTATCTCTGAAATTATTAAGGCCAAATCCACCGGTAAACCATCTTGAAGGCGTAATCATAACAAGAAATCTCGGCCTTAGTTTTATTGATTGAATAATAAACTTATGATACAAAGGTATAGCCTGAGCACCATTCTCCTTTCCCGCAGTACTCAATTGATAGGGCGGGTTGCCGATGATCACGTCAAATTTCATATTGTATATCTCCTGTGGTTTGGTGGTGTGGATAAATTCGTAGGCGTGGGATTCCATTCCTTCACGCTTTTGTGTGCCGTATTCGCTTTCAGTTGCTCCGCAAAAACAACATTTGCCTTTCACCCATTCGTGTGCGGTATTTTTGTAGCGTATATTGCCTTGAACGTCAGTAAATTGCGATACGGAATATTTGCTGTTTGGATACTTTGAGCAATACACACTTCTGCGAGAGAGTAAGGATGTGAGTTCAGTGATAGCAATGCCGTATAGCTGTTTTTGAAATATGTGGTCTATGCGCTCTTGAAGGTCAGGGATTTTATCTTCCAAACCTTTGATAAGGCGTTTTGCTATTTCGCGCAAGAATACGCCACTTTTGCACACTGGGTCTAAAAACGTGGTGTCTGGGCTTTCAAACAACTCTTGCGGCAACATATCCAGCATATCGTTGACCACAGACGGCGGAGTGAACACTTCGTCGTTGCTCAAATCCGCAAGACAACTCAAAACGTCGGGCTTGTATAGCGTGGTGAATACGTCAGGCATTTTCTTGCACTCTCCTATAATGTATTAGGTCAAATTCCTTGACGGGCTTTGGCACTTTGATGTCTTCGATGTCTTCAAAGAGCGGTAGATCGTAATATGATTGGGTTTCAAGCAAGTTGGCGAGGGTGTAATCTCGGCGTTTCATATTGTTGCCGATAAGCGACCATTCCGAAAAAACGATGGGGTTGTCATCATTGTCCAGCATTGTGAGCGCGTCTCCGCAAAGCACGTTGCGAGAGAGAATAAAGCGCACGGCGTTTTTGCATTCTTCGCTCAATATGGTTTTGCATTTGCGTTTGTATGACTTTTCCCATATTTTGAAAAGACGTTCGCGACACTCCGCAGCATTGTCCGTCATAATGTCCACGCCATACACGCTGCTCATTGCAAGCACGGAATACTTTTCCCAATCCGTTTCGCTTTTTCCGTATCTTTTGTTTACAACGGCAAGTTTGCGAGTGACGATTTCCGCAAGGAAGTTGCCGTCTCCGCACGCAGGCTCCAAAAACCTGCTTTCGATACGTTCGGTTTCATCCTTGACAAGATCGCACATCGCCTTAACTTCGCGCTTGTTTGTGAACACTTCACCCCGCTCCTGCACGCGCTGCTTGGATTTTATTTGTGCTTTGTTTTCCACTTGAGTCCTCTTTGAAAAGTTGACGATGATTAGAAAATCTAATCATTTAGCATAATTATAGATTAGATTATCTAATATTTCAAGCAAGATATTAGATTTTCTAATATTATTTGGTAAAGGTGGAACGGAAATGATTAGATTATATGATTTAAGAAAAGAAAAAAATATATCCCAGCGACAGATGGCGGAAACCTTCAACGTGTCGCAAGGGACATATAATAATTGGGAACAAGGAAACACCCAACCGTCCATCGAGCAACTCATAGAACTTGCTAGATTTTTTAGTGTTTCCGTAGATTATTTGATTGGTAATTCGGATGATGAGGGGTATATAAAAATTCAGGAAGTGCTATCAAAAGACGACATTGCAACATTGCACACCGTCAACACACTTCCCGAAGATTCAAAACAACTTTTAATGGATTTTATCGCAAGTTTGGGAAAATAAACTATGCTGCATTAGAGTTTATATTTGCCATAATTCCGTCTTGCAATGAACAAATATAGTCCACTGCGTCATTCTCAGGAAAAGCATCTCGATACTTTTGTGTATCCAATATTAAAGTGCCTTCAATAACATAATCTCTATACGCTAGCAAGCCCAAAATACAAGCTTTAGTTATTTTCTTATAAAGACAAATCATTTCGCGACGCCTGTTTACACGATCATCCTGGCAGTTATCATTAAACTCTTGTAAATCTCTCTGTGTTTTTATATTTGCTATCGCTTTTCGCCATGGTTCTTTGAAAATATCATCTAGATAAGAAGCGATATGTTTTGAAAAACCAGAATTAATTTTCGATAATTCTACATTCTTCCAATTTATAAAAAAGTATTTCAAGAAGAAGAGAGATAACGCCTCACAAATAGTTTCCTCTATCCAATTGATTTCTTGTGATTTATGTTTGTTGTGGCAAAATATATAACAATGAGTTAATTCATGAGAAAGTTGATAGATTACTTTGCACCAATCTAGGCAATTATCAACAGAAAGAAGGATCCTGTCTTGTGTATTTTGAGGATTATCTATAGTAGAACAAAACCTAGGCGTGGGGAGATTAGTCTTCTGTATTAATCGAGTTTGATAGTCAAAGTCTGCACCTATATTTTGATAAAAATCAATAATAAAATCATTAATTGGTTTTATATATTCGGTATGCGCATCCGAATCTTGTATTATATTAAAGAAATCCTTATACATCTTCATATTTAGTATAAATAATCTTTTTTTGGATTGAAAAACAGTTCTCTACCAAATAAATCAACATAAAAGAATAGTGCAGTATTTAGTACAAACATAGAGTTGTGATTTATAATTAAATCTTTTTGTTTTTCAAATATATGTCTTTGTGTTAAATTATCCTCATAGTCATATTTTGATGGTTGTGTATATGTCCCTACAACAACATAATTGGCTTTTTTTAAATTGGTTGCTGCAAGCAGATTGAAATCATGCCTTGTTAATGAATTATAATCCCTATCCAATTTATTATTATGGAGAAAATTACAATACTTTTTTGAAAATTCGCAATCAGCAGGTATTTTTAAAGATTTATATTTGGGATCTTTATTATTATCCATATGCCTAAATGATTCCATCATTGGATAATTTATAAGGATTTGACCTCTAGAAGTAGAATCGTTGAAAACCTCTATTAGTTGTTCAACATAGTTTAAATAATTTTGCATAGAGGAGCATTGATTTGAGTTTTGAATATCCAAATCGAAAATCAAAAACACATCTGTATATTTCATATCTAACAGAAGTTTATCACTTGGCAAAATAGTAGGTTGCGCCTTTAATATGGGGATAATGCTAGTTGGTAATATGCCTTTGATTGTATAAGCGCTGATTAAATCGAACAAAGCCTTAATGTTTTGACGGAAAGGTACGATATGGATGTCTTCTTTTTTAAAAACGGAAATAAACCGATTTAAAAAACCGACCTCCGTATCGCCTCCTTCCGTGATAATTAATACATTATTCTTCGAATGCACCATTTTTATAAAGATTCTCCAAATTATGAGCTTCTCTTATTTCTCTAGATGTACACTGTGTCAGATTGTTGATTGTTTTATTATCACTGATTATAAAACAACAATCCGGCCTGGTTAACGAATTTGACATTAATGCGCAATTATGAGTTGTAACTATAGATTGAAAAGAAGGATTGCTGTTAACCAATTGCAAAACTTTTTCAGAGAGCTCATAATGATAAAAAGCATCAAATTCGTCGAGAAATAGAAAACTTATATTATTAAACTCAAGCGACCAACAAAAGAATAACACAAGAGCTTGTGTTCCATTTGACCAAATAGATTTCAAAGGAATACGATTTGAACCAAATTTTGCAAAAATCTCATTGTGGTTACGTTCTTGATCTAATCCTATTTCAAGATTATAATGCAATCCATTTAATGCGAGATATTTTTCGAGTCTCTTTAACGATTCATCTTTTCCGTGACCAATTATTATATCAGCAAAAAATTCTCCTGTTTCTTTGAAACCTTGAAATTCGTTTGAACGAAGACATCTAAAACTCAACATATTATCTACAAATTCCATAAATGTATGGAAAACACTATTTGCATCATATGCATCTCGCGAATATATGAATTTAGTTATGGACATTTGTCCTTTGTATTTTGATAAATCCAAGCTTTCCGAACCAGGGATGTTTATCTTTATACTGTTTTGATTGGAATAATCAATATAAAGCCATAATTCATTATTGACAAACAACTTCTCATACTTTAAAAGCATAGGAGCGTCTTTTTCGTAAGTATAAACAACTTCGTCATCTCCAAATTGAAATGTATATGAAAAAAGAGCTGATTTATTAAGGCGATTCATATTCCTAAAGGGGCCTAGTTCCTGATTCCACAATTTATCCGTCAAATGACGTGTTAAATCCATAATTGCATAACCAAGATTTGATTTACCAGAACCATTGCGCCCGAAAATTAATGCTTTTTTTGTAATTCCATTTTCAATAGCTTCAGTGTGAAATCTATAGTCGTGAATATTTGATAAGTCAAAAACCAGTCTTTCTTCAAAGCCCTTATAATTTTCAACAATAAACTTCTTAAGCATATTAAGTTTTCCTTTGTTTTTTTGTCCGTAAGAAAATTGCGGCAAGTTCATAATAACACCTCCTAGGAACCATGTCAAGCACCGCCGTAAAAATTTTACGGCAATAATACTTTATATTGTGAAAGCGTTAAAATTCAATCGATTATGTCACAAGTATTGTAGAAAAAAAACTTAATTTGTTATATTTGTCCATTAGCCGTGTCCTTGTCTTGAACAAGTGGCACGCTGACGCGTGCCAGACAAGGACACGCAAAACAAACAAAACAGGCGAACTTTTCGAGGCAAACGGAGAGGGGCTGTTCGCGCTAAACCGCTTGGCGAAGCAGCCCCTTTCTCATACCGTTCTTTGCTCATCGAAAAATTGTTGCGCCTTTTATTTTTTTATTGCCTTTTGCGTGAGCCTTTGTATCAACGCATCGTCGTCGAGCGTGCCGAGAATCTCACCTTCGTTGTACAATGTTGCATTATCAAACAGAAGCAACTTTTGTGACCATAGCCCCATTTCGGTTACGACGTCGTCATCCGCAATATCTGCGGTTATGTAAGATGGTAAACCTCGCGAATAGGTGATTTTCTCACCAGATTTCGCTAAATATTTCAATAGATATTGCAGGATGCCGTTGTATAGTTGCTTTATAGATTGGTCTATGCTCTCAAAGTCGCTTCTTCCGAAACACTGGTTAAAATATGTGTTTTGTATCGTTAAACGCATTCTTTTACTTCTTGTGTCATAATCGCGCTTTTCAAATAACTCGCCGACCATTGCATTTTGCGGTACAAATATCAGTGCGTGAAAATGCAATCTATCCTTTTTGCTTCTTTCCCAAACTCCCATATATTTCCATCCTTTACGACTGTGCAATTTTGCTAGCGAAGACGACAATCCTTTCTTGAAAGTATGCTCTGTGTGCTTTGCATTGTCATACGTAAACGTTGCAAAATAATTGAATCTGTTTAAATATGCTTTGCGTACAAAGCGGATTTTCCGTATGAGCAAATTGCGTTTATCAAGGGCTTTTCTTTCCTCATTCGTGTATTGTTTTGGCACAACCGATTTGCGCTTTTTATTATCAGATTTTGTTTCCGGAATGGCGATAAAATGATTGCCGTCACTATATATTTTTGCACGTTCAATCATTGGCATCACCATCCTTTGCTGTTAAAGGGGATTGTTTTTCGTTGAGGTGCTCACGAGCAAAGAAAACCATATTATTGATAAATATATCGTAGTCTTGTTTTCGCATATTTTTTATAGACGGAGCACCTGTTGTGAGTATCGTTAATTTTGGTTTCGTTCTACAGTTCGGAGTTTTGCAATTCTCCATCAACATCACCTCCTTCGAGAAGTCGCAAAATCATCAAAGTGTAGCCGCCAAATATTGATACAGCATTTTTGTCAAGCGCGTTATATGCTCTCTTGAATAGCACCACTTGTTTGAAAGACTTTCTTGAGTATTGTTTTCGACAAACAAAGACGTATATAAATCGTAAAGTCTTATGGGCGCATTTTGCATTGCGATATTGTAGCGTTCAACCATATCGACAACTTTGTTATTGCCGACAAGTTCAGAAACGTCATCAAGTCGTTTTTTGCGCGCGAAATAATAACGGATTTCATTCAAATCCTTTCGTACAGCTTGAATCGTCATCATATTCTACCTCCTTGGAATGTATTTTTTGTTCCGAAGGAATCGAGAATATAAAAACCGTGGCTAACCAGGAAAATTTCGATTCTCTCGAAACTTTGCCTGATAGCCACGGTCAACCTTTGTTTTTTAGGTCGTGGTGGTGCGATTTGCATCGTCACTCTTAAACCACAACAATCTCATTTTTTATTAGGTCTTATTTCTACTATCAGATCCGTATCACCGTGTTCTGTTGTGATGCCATTATACGATGTGCATAAAACATTGTCAACGACAAAAAGACAAGAAAAACATTCTTATCACATAGACATCACATTTAGTATTTATCGAATATTTTTTGCGCTTCACTGGCGAAACAAAAAGTTTGCGTATATGTGGTTTTATAAAATGAAAATTGTTGATAACATCATTTCATCAAACACAAAATACGATTTTCTTTCTTCGGGAAAGTGTATCGGAAACCCCTTGCGGTAAAGGAGAAAAACAATGTAAAAACCATTTAACAAAAAGATTATGCACATTCTTTTTCTTGTTTCCTTGACCGACTGCGGATTTTCCGATGTTTTCGTTCCCCGTCGAAAGACAAATCAAAGGAGGTAAAACAAAATGAAAACGGCAGTTATATACGCGAGGTATTCGAGCGACAGCCAAACGGAGCAATCAATCGAAGGACAATTGAGAGTGTGTCATGAATATGCAAAACAACACGACACGGTAATACTGGATGCATACATTGATAGAGCGATGACAGGTACAAACGACAATCGACCTGCATTTCAAAAAATGATACGCGATAGTGAAAAACAGCATTGGGATTATGTCATCGTGTACAAATTAGACAGATTTGCAAGAAACAAATATGAATCGGTTATCAACAAAAAGCGACTGCAAGACAACAACGTTAAATTGATGTCGGCAATGGAAAACCTTACAGACACGCCAGAAGGACGTATGATGGAATGTTTTCTCGAAGGTATGAATCAATACTTTTCCGAAGAACTTATGCAAAAAGTCAGACGCGGACTCAATGAAAGTTGGCTAAAAGGCAATGCAACGGGCGGAAGAAAAGTATTTGGATATGACGTAGACAATCAAAAATACGTAATAAACGAAAAGGAGGCTGCCACGATTTTAGAGATATTTACTAAATATTCGCAAGGATATACGGCAGAAGAAATCGCAAAATCATTGCAAGAGCGCGGAATCAAATATCACGACGAAAAGTATTTGAGCAATCGGACGATTTTCAAGTTGTTGCATAAACTCAAATACACTGGCAAGGTCGAACACGGCGGAATTGTATATGACAAAGTATATCCGCAAATAATATCAGACGAATTGTGGCAAAAAGTTGAAATGATACATCAACAAAATAAAATTGCACCAAGCAGTAAAAAGGCAGTTTATGAGTATATACTCACAGGCAAGTTGGTATGCGGTGTTTGTAAAAAGAAAATGAGTGGCGCAAGCGGTTCTAGCAAAGCAAAACGTGTGCATTATTACTATGTTTGCAATTCGCATAAAAAGGGCGAAAAATGCACGACAACTTCGGTACAAAAAGATTACATAGAAGATTTGGTTATAAATTCGACTATGGCATTTTTATCTGACGATGAAACTGTTACGAGAATCGCAAATTCGGTGTACACAGTTCTTGAAAAAGAAGCAAAAGACAATTCTTCGCTCAAATTGCTTGAAAACAAAAAAGCGCAAGCACAAAAATCCGCAAGCAATATCATCAAAGCGATAGAAGAAGGCATTATTACCGAACAAACAAAAACAAGATTGAAAGAACTTGAGATGCAAATCAATCAATATGATTTTGAGATTGATAAAGAAAAACAAAAAACGCAGCAATATCTCTCACGTGAACAAATCAAAGACTACATATCGTCGAAATTCAGTGCTAACTCAACCGATTTGCAATTTAGGAAAATGGTAGTCAATACTTTCATTCGAGAAATAGTTTTCTTTGAAGATAAATTGATTATCACATACAATTTTGCACCGCCGACGGAAACAGTTGCCATCGATGCAAAAGCAACTATCGAAATAGAAAAGCAGAGCGAATCTGCTTTTTCTTTTACTCAAAACTATTCGTCCATTTTATCCAAAGGCGCGCCAAAAAGGAACACAAAAGTGTTCCTTTTTTTGTGCCTGTTTCGACATCGTACCCCTGCCGCACTATTGTGCGGCGGCACATAGTGCCACGACACTTCTTCCGAATTGGACGCGTTGTGTTGATGTAAAAGAGTTTACACACAACGCTATTTTTCGGGAGTCCGAGTCCCGCATCGCATTTGGAAAATGCGGTACGGTGTACCACACCGAGGCGCCAAAAAGGAACACAAAAGTGTTCCTTTTTTTGTGCCTGTTTCGACATCGAACCCCTGCCGCACTATAGTGCGGCGGCACATAGTGCCACGACACTTCTTCCGAATTGGACGCGTTGTGTCGATGTAAACAAGTTTACACGCACCGCTATTTTTCGGGAGTCCGAGTCCCGCATCGCATTTGGAAAATGCGGTACGGTGTACCACACCGAGGCGCCAAAAAGGAACACAAAAGTGTTCCTTTTTTTGTGCTTGTTTCGACATCGAACCCCTGCCGCACTATAGTGCGGTGGCACATAGTGCCACGACACTTCTTCCGAATAGGAAGGTTTTTAACAGGATTGAGCTATTTTGTGGACTAAATCGTTAAAATAAGATAAAATCAAAGTATGCAAATCAACGTTTCTAACATCGCTGTTGAATATGACGGAGTGCCTGTGTTGACAGAGGCAAATTTTGTCGTACACGAAAAAGAGAAAATCGCGCTCGTAGGGCGCAACGGATGCGGAAAAACGACGCTGCTGAAAGTGCTTTCGGGAGAACTCGAGTATCAAAAAGGAGACGGAGACGAGCCGAGCGGAGTGTTTGAAAACGGAAATCCGCAGATAGGTTTTCTCAAACAAACCAACAACGACGAAAGCGGAAAAACGATGCTTGACGAGATACTCGAGGCGTACAAAGATTTGCTCGATATTGAGAAAAAAGCGGACGACGCGCTCAAAAGACTGCAAAACGACGCTTGCGAGCAAAACGTAAAGACGTATTCGTCGCTTTGCGAAAGATTTGAAAAAGAGGGCGGTTACGTCTATCAAAAAGAATATAAAACCGCCGTGCGCAAATTCGGTTTTTCGGACGACGACTTAAACAAACCGCTCAATACATTTTCAGGCGGACAACGCACAAAAATCGCATTGCTCAAATTGTTGCTTTCAAAACCCGACGTACTGCTTTTGGACGAGCCGACCAACCACCTCGACCTCGAGGCTATCGAATGGCTTGAAAAGTATCTCGTATCTTACAAAAAATCTTGCGTGATAGTGTCGCACGACCGTATGTTTCTCGATAAAATCGTGAGTGTGGTATACGAGATAGAATACGGAGAAACGAAGCGTTATTCAGGCAATTACACGGCATTCGTGGCGCAAAAGCAGCAAGCGTACGACAAGGCTCTCAAAGATTCTATGATGCGCAAAAAGGAAATCGAAAGATTGAGCGCACTCGTGGAGAGATTCCGTTACAAAGCGTCAAAAGCGGCAATGGCGCAAGCCAAAATCAAACAAATCGAAAGATTGGGAGACCCGTCCGCGCCGTCGCAATTTAATTTGGCTACGTTCCACGCGAATTTCCAACCCGAAAGAGAAACGGTCGAAAAGGCGATTGTGCTTGACGATTTGACTTTCGGATACGACAAACCGCTCGGGAAAATAAGCACCGTAATCAAGAGAGGGCAAAAAGTCGGCGTTGTGGGAAATAACGGATGCGGAAAATCCACAATGCTGAAAACCGTAATGCATATAATAAAAGCGTTGGGGGGAACGGCAACGTTCGGATTGCACGCGCAAGTGGGGTATTTTGACCAAACGCTCACGCAAAGTTTTTCAACGCTTACGGTACTCGAAGATTTTCAAAACGAATTTCCGATGCTCGACAACACGCAGGCAAGGAGCGCGCTCGGCGCATTCCAGTTTTGCGGAGACGACGTTTTCAAGCGGATATGCGACCTTTCGGGCGGAGAAAAAGTGCGTCTCGCGCTTTGCAAAATATTGAGGAAAAAACCGAATATTCTTATTCTCGACGAACCTACAAATCATATGGACATCGTCGGAAAAGAGACGCTAGAAAACCTGCTTACGTCTTATACGGGAACGGTGCTTACCGTGTCTCACGACAGATATTTTATCAACAAAGTATGCGACAGGCTGATAGTGTTCGAGGACGGTAACGTTACGCTGTTTGACGGCAAATACGGCGACTACGAAAAGAGCAGAGAAGCACGGGACGAATCCGTTTCGTCTTTCGAGCAGAGCGTGGTAAAAAAGAAAGAAAAACCTGTATCATTGAGCAAAGAGCTTGCCCGCAGGGCGCATAGAATGAGTTTTCTCGAGGAGAAAATGAGCGTACTTCAAGAGGAGATAACCGCTCTTGACGATAAAATGCACAACGACGAAAGCGTGTATAGCGACTATACCCAAATACAATCTATTCAGGCGCGCATAGACGAGTTGAAAGAAAAACTCGCGCCTCTCGAAGAAGAATGGTTGCAGTTGTCGGATATGGAATAATTGCGCAAAAACATAAGTTTAAGTGCTGTTTAAGTAAGTATAAAGTTAAGATTTGCGATAAACGCTAAAAAATAAAAGCACCGATTGCTAATTGCAAACGGTGCTTTTTCTTCGTGTGGATTTTATCAATAACCGCAGGCTTTTTCCATATCGACGTAAATCATTCCCGTCGTGACGTCATAAGAGAGGCTGTTGAAGAAGTTGGTCATCGTAACGTCTTTCAATGCGGCTTTGACAACGGGGTTTACCGTCGTGATGTTGATGTAATCGAGCAATTCGCCGACACTCATTTCTTTGAGCGACGATTCCACTTCCGTGCTGAGTTTGTTGACGTTTGCGTCTTTGAAGCGGTAGAACAAGCTGTCCTCGTCTACGTCCATAATATCTTTGAGCGTTGCGTTTTCAACGGCGTCGTTGATATTGTCGATTGTGGTTTCTTTGCTTGCGAGCATACGCAGTACCGCCTGACTCTTTTCTCTTATGAGGGTAACGGGGGTATAGTCGAGCTTGGAGCTTTCGATAACTACGAGGTTTTTGACGTCGCTGAAAATATACACCTCGACAAGCGACGCGACGTATCCGCGTTTCTTTTGGAACAATTCCACGTTTTCGCCGTGAACGTTCTTATCGTAAGGAACGTATTGTTTGCCGATATAAACGTAAGCGTTCGTTTCGTCGGTCGTTCTGAAGTATACGTCCTCGGCAACGTGTTTGGTAAGTTTGTATGCGCTGTCTTGTCCGAACGTTACGTCCGTTCCGTTGAGTATGCCTGCCTGACTTTGTCTTGCGTAGCAATCTCCCGCGACTTGTTTATAGTAGCGAGTTTGGTCGAGATGCGCAAGTTTGGAGGAATCGTATTTAACGTAAGTGCCGTTTAAGAGTACGTAGACGTTTTCGCTTGCTCCGTAAACGGGTGCGTTCGTTTGGGGATTTTCTCCGCTCGTTCCGCTTATGCGGGTGTAAATCTTACCTGTCGGCATCGGAGTTTTGTTGATAAGGTAAGTGCAGAGCGGTACGTTGTTTTCGTAGTAAACTACGCCGTCCTTTTCATACCTGTAGAAAACGTTGTTTTCAAGCACCGCCACCGTGCCTTCCGCCTGATTCGTAACTTCTTTATATGAGTATGCGGTGGTAGAGTTTGCTATTGCCGCAAGTTCGTCCGCGGTATATTCGACCATAACCCATTGCGAATGAACGTATTTGCCGTGGTCGTCGTATGCAAAGACAAATCCGTCTCCGTCGGTATCTTCGAGGAAGAATCTATCAGTTTCTTTGTTGTATTGAGAGATGTCGAAAGACGCTTTTTCTTCAACCGCGTATTCGTTGTATACGTCCACGAGTTCGGAAAGCATCATATCTTTCATCACTTTCTCCATTGCGTCGGAGAGGTCGTCCACTTTGACGAACGCAAGGCGTTTAAGCACGGAAGTACTCGAGCCTTCTTTTGCGACGAAGAACTTGTCGTCGGAAAGATGTTCGTCTTTATTTGCCTCGGTAACGCGCATATAAAGCGAAGATTGAGCGTCATAATAGAACGTGCTTCCGTGGGTGTTGCTTTCGTCGTATTCGTAGGAATCGGCGTCTATATCCATAACGTCGCCGAGCGTGAGTTTGCCGAACGAATCGGAGAATCCGTCGAGAGAAGAATATGCGAGGCGTTGCAACGCTTTTGACGAAGCGTCGGGTTGAGATGTTTTCGAATACGTCGTAGGAGCAACGTGTTCGACGTCGTGAACGGCGGGATTGTAAAGCGTGAAGTAGCAAGAGCGCATATACTTGCCCGTGGAACTCGCAACGTAATTTTCTCCGTCGTAAGAGTATCTTGCGAACAAATCGCTATTTGGATTGCCGTCGTCGAATTTGACGTAAACGAAATTGCCGTCCGAATCCTTTTCTTCAACGAGGACGTAAGAGCCTTTTTCGCCCGTCGTGGCAGTATAGGTATCGAAGTTAATATCAATCATCTCCGCAAGCGTGAGAGTGTCGATTTTGGAGCCGACTTCGCTCAGTTTGCAGTCGGAGAGTGCTTTAAGTATTTTTGCGGTATCGGCTGCTTCCGTATCTACAACGTCTCCTATCGTGAGAGAATCGAGCAAATCGTCGGAGTTTTGAAGTTCCGAAACGGTCATAAACGCAACGAGTTGCATAACGCTCGAGGACGTGCCGTCGTGAACGATGATGTAATCTCCGACTTGCGGAGTTTCGCGTTTTGTAAGGCGGCTGTCTTTCGTTATCGGTCTGTCGGAAACGTAGAAACGTTCGGCAAGTTTTTCCTCGGCAGAATATACGACGGCTTGAATGTCGATTGTCGCGCTCGTTGCCGCGATAGTCGACGCCGTTACGAAATTACCGTCGGAAAGAACCTTAATATCGTTGAGAGGGAAGAAGTCCTTTTGAACGAGAGTGTAGGTTTCGTCGGTGTAAATATCGATTTTGTTTGCGTAAGACAGCACGAAGTAGGACGGATTTTCCGCCGTATAAGTGCCGTCGTTAATTGCGTATTCGACGTGACGGTAGAAAGTCTTTTCGTTGTTTTCCGCGTCAAAATCGTTATCGTAGCAGGAATTGTCGACGACGTACGACGAAGTCGACTCGCCCGTTTCGGCGTCGGTCTTTGTCTTTAAGACGTAGCGAATTTCGTTCTCCGACATAGTGTTCGCTTTGCTGTCGTTGTCGGTGTCGAGCGCGGCGGAATAGAAGGTTTCCACGCCCGTTTTAGCGACGTGGCTTTTCTTGAGAGCGAGGTCGTCTTTGCTTACTTCTTCGTAAACGCCTTCGTCTCCGAGCTTGACGTAAACGTCGTTTCTTCCAGATTTAACGAACGAATCGGAGTCGACGTCGATAAACGAGTTGAGGCGCAATACGTTGAGCATATCTCCGAAAGAGGAGAGTTTTGCGTCTTGCATAGCCGCCAAAACTTTGTTTTTGTCAACGCCCATATCGATTCCGAAGTTGTTTTTGACGTCGCGAATGCTGAGGTCTCCGTTGATGGAACCCATAATGTTCGACAATGCGGTTTTTACGCCGACGTCGGTGTTATCGGTAAATATGGGCAGGTCGGGCAATTCGAATTTCGCCAAAGAACTTACGTCTCCGAGCGTGAACGAATCGATAACGACGGACATATCTTTGAACAAATCTCCGAGAGGCATCGTATAAAATTCTTTGGATGTGAAATCCACGTCTCCGATACCGTTGAGAAGTTTTATGCCGTAGCTTTCGTAAAGCGATTGCAACGTAAGATTGTTGAAATTCTTCATATCGCCGGCGGCTTTTACGAGGGTGTCCCATACGGACTTGTCGTATAACTCCGACTCGGATGAAATTATTTCTTGGTCTGTGAATTTTTGTTGCAATTCTCCGACGGTTATGGACGTGCCGACCAAATAAACCGCGCCGCCTATGGCAATGACGAAAAGTATGATACCGATAATCATACCGAGAATGAACGTTAACGTGCCTCGTAATACTCTCATAATACTACTCCGTTTTATAAAAACGCGTGCCTTAAAAAAGACACGACGTCGTTAACCGAATATTTCGGCAAAAAGTTTTGACACAGGGTTGTGTTCGTAGAAATAACCGCATACCGTCGAATCTCTCAAAGCAGCGTCCACGCTTCCCGTTTTCTCTCGCAGCGTATACAGTATCGCAAGTACGAGGAAAATGAAAATGAGCGCAAACGCAGTCGATACAACGGCACCGAACACGCGGTCAATCGTTTTGAGCGTCGAACTTTCGGATTCTCGCATAGACTTGAATATCTTGCGTAGCAACCAGCATATAAGCCCCAAAACGACGCAGATAATAACGTACGTTATCGCGGCAACGATAATATCCGTGATAAACACTCCCGCGACGGAGCCTACCGAAGTGCCGCTTTCCTTGATAAATTTTTGAGCGAGCCAAAGCGTGGTTTTCGCTTTCATCGCGCCTTTAAGGTCGCCTTCTTCGATGCACTTGTTGAGGTCTACGAGTTGGGTGGTGCCGTCGTCGTTTGTTTTCTCAACGAGATAAACGGTTTTACCGTTTTCGTCGGTTTCGAGGAAGATAGGCTTTGCGAGAAGTTCCGATTTACTCTCGAAAGATTGCGTTATAGACTGCTCCATTTTTTGGAAAGAGTCGATAGTGCGGACCTGCGTAAAGACGGGCGAAAGAATGAGGAGAGATATAAGCAAGATGCCCAACGTCAAAAATATCCCCTTAAAAGATTTTGAAAAACCTCTGAGGATACCAAGCACCAGCCCCAAAGCGAGTATCACGAAAAACGCTATGTCGGCGTATGCTCCGTCTGCGGATAAGACTTGCAAAAACATCTTTTCTCCTATGCGCGCAAATATATGCGTGCGGCTATATGCGTATAGATAAATACATTATACTCAAAAAAGTTTTATTATGCAATACTTTTTGATTTGCAATACGACAAAAAGTCGCTAAAGCGACTTAAAACGACAAAATCACAACTTCGGAAAAGTCGTGATTTTTTGCGAAAATGCAAGGGCGCGGCGGCGTTGAATTATGCCGAATATCGATTTTTGCAAATCGCGCAATTTAGCAGAATCGATATTTTATCTGCTAATTTCGACACTTCAACGGGCGATACGCACATTAGTTGCATAAGTGCGTCTCCGCGATTCACGGCAACCACGCCGAGTATGCCGACGTCTCCGAAACGAGCCGATTTACCCGTCACGCCCGACGGACAAACTCCGTCGTCTCTGACGACTATTTGCCCGATTTTGTCTTGTTTTCCGAGGCTTGCGTCCACCGCGACGAACAGAGCGTCTTTGTGTACGGTCTTTATAAAATCGAGCCATTGCGACATATTTTTGCCGTTTACGTTGCTTTCCTCCGTGCCGTAGACAAATGCCGGAATATCGTATTTTTGCGTAAGCAGAGAGCCGACCATAGGGCCTAACGCGTCTCCCGATATTGCCGTCGTGCCGAAACACACGATGACGACTTCGCGCTCGCCTCTGTTTGCGACGTGGTCGAAAAGCAGGCTTACGAAAGGAGCGACGTCGTCAACGGCGTCGCTCTGTTTTGACAGGTTTCGTATTGAATTGAGAATTTCGCGTTCGTTTTCCATAGCGTGATTTTTGCCCGATTTTACGGGTTTTATACACACGCAAAAAGACGCGTTTATCTATTCGGCGTTTAGGTCTCTTTGGTATTCGGCGTCGAATTTGTAGGTCTTTTTAAGGCAGTTTTTGAAGCAGAGTATTTTTATCGAATGCGTGATTTTTTCAAAACTCTTTTTGCTTATCAGTCTCCATACGAGCAAAATCAAGCCCAAAAGAACCGCGCCGAACAGTATTCCGAAAATTCCGCCCACAAAGTCGGTAATAACGTCCGCAAAAGTGCAGAATCTCGACGGAGTGAAATACTGTATGCCTTCCGATACGAGAGCGTGGACGAGGGATAAGACGAGAGGATAAACGGCGCATTTCCACTTTCGTTTGCAGAAAAACAGACAGGAATAAAACAGTCCGAATCCGAGGACGAGCGAAAGCCCCATATGTCCCATAAACTTGCGGACAAAACCGTACGCCGTCGAAAAGAGCTTGACTTCGATAGTTTTTTCGACGCACAGACTCGAGTCCAAAGTGCTTGTGCATCGAACGACGTATTTGCCGAAGAAAGTCGCTTTGAATTGTCCTTTTTCGTTTATCGTAGCGTGTTTGCCTTTCACGATTTCCCATTTTACGTCGTTGCGGTAAGGATATGGCAGATGTTGCGCCGAGAAAGTGCAAGTGACGTTTGGCGTCGTGACGCTCGGTCCCGACACTCTGAAATCGGTGGGTTTAATCTTGTTTACGACGAGCGTTACGCTTGCCGACACGGACTCGACGAAACGAGAAGTGTAGGTAAGAGTTACCGTACCGTGGTTCAAAAAGTGCAGGTTTTCGCCTCTAAGGCTTGCGACGGATGTGTCGGACGATACCGCTATGCAACCGTTGGGTGCGTTTTTAGGCTCGACGCTGTCCAAAAAATCGTAAATGTTTCTTACTTGTCCTTGCGAAACGGACAACGTTTTCAACGTTATCTCGGAGGGTTTGACGTAGTTTTCGTCGGCAACGACGGTAATATCGCAAGATACTTCCGTACCGTCTTTGTAGCGAGCGGTAATAGTCGCAGAGCCTTGTTTGCGACCGCTGATGATTTCTGCTTGCGCAATAGCCACGCTCTCGTCGGACGACGTAAAAGTTACTGCGTCGGAGGACGTTTTTCCGTCGTTAAGTTTTACGGAAGCGGATTGACCTTCTTTTATCACGGGGTTTACCGTCATTGTCGGAGGATTGCAATCTTTGGGGCTTACTCCGAGGCAAAGCGCGTGGCAGTAGTTGTATATCGAAGGATTGCTTTTCAGCCTTGCGGTTATTTTCGTTTCGCCCGAACCTACGAGCGTAACGACGCCGTTTTCATCGACGGTCGCGATTTTTTCGTTTGCGGATTCGTATACGAGTTCCCTGTCCGTTGCGCCGTCGGGATAGAACGTGACGGAACATTTTTCTTTGTCCCCTATGAACGTCGCATCTTTCAACTTGCCGAGAACGAAGTTCTGCGTCGAGTCTTTCGAATCGAATTTTGAGGAAACGTCGTATTTGGAGTCAAGTCTGTCGGTAAGCGCGTCGGTGTCCGCGCCGCTTATTTCCCCCGGCGTAGCGGACGCGCCCCACAGCGCGAGCCAAAGCACGATTGTGCAAAGCAATGCGAAAAGCGCGAAAAACCTGATTCCGTTAAAATACTTTCTATCCTCGCTCAACATATAGTTATCCCCGTCGTTTATTTACAGTTATTATATACTCGACGAAGCATAATTGCAATGCGTTTTATTTTGAACGACGGCGGCGGAAAAGCGTGTTCTTGCATAATACGGGCGTATTTGCACACGCTATACACAATCTCAAAGGAGGTATGCTATGGAAGATAAGAATCTTGTCAGAAAAGTTGCGGAATTGAGCAATATGAACGTAATGGTACTCTTTATTCTCGTTGCGTTTCTTGCTCTGTCCATCGGTTTGGCGTTCTTCTTCCTCGTCCCCGGCACGGTGGGCTACGCAATCGGCATCACGATGTTCGTGGTTGCAGGCTTGCTTTTTGTAGTGGGCGAGATAAACTATTTTGCAAAGATGAAGAAACTTCAAATCGAATAACGACAAAAATCTCCGATGAGTTTATGCAAATAACCGAACAGGCGGTTTGCAAAAAGTTCGTCGGATTTTTGTTTTTCAAACCGCGCAACCGTCATTTGCTTTGAAACGAGTCCGATAAAACTCAAATTGCAATCGGCGTAAAGTTTGCTCGCTCCGAGCCTTTGCGCAAAGCGGACGACGAAGCAAAGACGGGGAGTGTTAAGAAACGACAAATAGAAAAACGACTTTCGAGCGAAAGCCGTTTTTCTATATTTTTTGCAAATTTCATCGCTTTATCAAAGCGTGTAAAGCGTGCCTTTTTCAAGTATTGTGCCGTTTTCGAGTCTCGCGTCTTCCGTAAACGAGAATTTATCGTCGTAGGAATGTTCGTAAGCCGTGACGGAAGTGGTTTTGTTGATTTTTACATTGCCGCCCGCTTGGGTTACGGATACTATGCCGCCGAAAGCGTTCGCTTCGTATTCTCCTCCGTTAAGAACGAGGAAGCCTGCTTTGCCTTTGCTTTCGGGATAAATCAATCCGTTCACTTTGCCGACTTTTTGGTCCACGAAATTGCTATATACGATTACGTTGCCCGTCGTCGTGAGTTTTGCGTTTGCGTTTACGGTTATTTTGCCGCTCGGCATAACTTTGTAATCGTGCGGAGCGGTTACCGCGGTTGCGTCAGAGCCGTTGCCGATATTTACGTTATACGTCCAAGGAATCGGGAAGAAAGTGTCGCTCATTTTGACGGTTTTCGTCGCAAGCAAATACGTCACTTTCAATTCGAGAGAACCGAGCGTAACGTTGCCTACGAGAGTGAGCGTCGTAACGCCCGTTGTCGAATCGTACGATTTTTCGACGTATCCGCCCTCGGATATGCGCAAAATACCGTTTGCCGAAATGGCTTTTATCGTTGTGATATTGTGTTGTTTGTTTGCGTACAAATCGGCATATCCCGAAAGAGTCGCTCCCGAGTAGTATCTGCTTGTGCATTGAATGTTGGGCATCTCGTATTCGCTGAACGGAGCGATTTTCGTCGACGATACGAGAGACCAGCATTTATTTACGGTGTAATCTCCGCCTTTGAAATCTCTGACAACAAACGGACAATATACGTTGCCGCCGTTGAAAACGATGTTTCCGCTTCCCGTTACCAAACCTCTTATATCGAAGATTCCGCCGTTTACGACGATTGCGCCGTCGTTGATTATCTTGCTGTACGCGCCCGATGTGTGTCCCTCGAAACTCGTACCTGCGTGGCCGAGCAATCCTGCGACGAGAACGTTGCCGTTTGTCAACGTGAGCGTCGCGCCGTTGCGAATCGTGAGAGTGTAGTCGGGAGCGAGGGTTTTCCACGCATAATCGGCAAGTCCGTCCGCCGCGTATTCCGCGGAAGTATCGACTTTACCGAGAGTGTGGGTGTAATTTGCGGTTTTGAGACCGAGGATAAGCGTTACGCCGTTTTGCACGGTAACGTTCTTTGACAAGAACGCATTGCCTACGAGATAAACCGTATCGCCTGATTTTGCTTTTTCGAGAGCGTTTTCTACTGTCATATATACGTTGCCGAGTTGCGCCGCAAATACGTTGAACGTGACGTCGATATACGCTGCATTGTAGTTTGCGGTTTCGCTTGCGCTCACTCTGACTTTGTAAATGCCGCCGTCAATCATTTGCGTTATGCCCGACGGTTCGACGATAGAATAAGTGAAAGTCGGATTCCAGCCTGCAACGTGAGCCAAAAGACTTGCGGATACTGTGCCGTCGGGGCAGGTCGTGCCGCTCATAATCGACGCGAAGTCAATGGGTTTTCCCGTCCATCTCGCGCCGAATTCTCCGTCGAATTCAAACGAAGCGTCGGCTTTTGCAAGATTGATTTTTATATACGTCGCGCCGTCGTCGAATACGTTGTAGTTTACCTTGTCTTTGCAGTAATTCACGCGATAACCCGTTTCGTTCATATCGCAAGTTACGAGTTCGTTGTGGTTTATCCAATCGAAGCCCGTACCCGTCAACGAGTATGCGCCGAGAGTTTCGCCGTATTTATAAGTGCTTGCAAAGGATACCTTCGCAAGAGCTTCTTCCACTTGCGCTTTGGTGTAGTCCGCTTTGTTTACTACGAGCGTTTGAGAGGAACCGACGTTGACGATATAGTTTTCGAGTTCGGAGCAAACCATGTTAAAAGTGTACTTCGCAGAGCTTGCGTCCGCGCCCTTGAAGTAGAGGGTGGAGAATGAAACTTTGCCCGCGAGCAAATTCTCGTCGTCGCCGTTTACAAAGCCCGTCGCTTCGTACTCGAAATCGTTGGGTACGTCGTCGCCGTAGACGATTGCCTCGTGCGGTTTTGCCGTTATAGTGAGAGCCGCTTTCTTTACGATAAGAGTGGAGTTTACATATACGACGTTATAGTTGTCCGCCGTAAGCGAGCCGATTATCACGTCAAACGTACCTGCGCGTTTTGCGCCGTGGTAATCGCAAAGTATCGCGAACATTCCTTTAAGAACGGAGGTCGTTTCATCGTATGCAAAACCCGTGTACGTAACGTCGTAATTCGGCATATCGTCTCCGTAGGTTATGGTTTGCGTTTTGCTCAAAGCGACGGTTAAAGTGGCTTTTTCGATAGTTATAACCCCGTCATACGTTGATATGTCGTAATTTGCGTTCGCACCGGTATTGCTGTCGAAGCGAGGCATAACCTCGTATTTTCCGACGTTTTTCTCGGCAAAATCGAAGGTTATTTCGAGCTTGTCGTCTCCGTATAAAGTGCCTTCGGTAATCGTATAATCGAGTACGATATTTTGTCCGTAAACGAAACGCGCATCGTTTGTCTTGACGGTAATATTTCTCGGTATAACTTCGAGGTCGATATATATGTCGCTCCTTACCTCGTAGTTTCTGCTCGAGCAGGTTGCAGTCACGCTATAAACGCCTACGACGTCGCCGACTTTATATACGGGCGTTACGGTTATATACTGTCTTGCGTCCTCGTATGCGTTTTCATCGTCGTCAATGATTCTGAAATCGGTAAACACTCCCGCTTGTTCGCCGTATACGACTTCGTAGTCGGTGTTTTGGACAAGTTTAACGCTCCTTGCCGTGACGTAAAGGGTGCCGTTTGTCGATTCCGTGAGATAGTTGTCGTTGATGTTTGCGCTTATGCGGAGAGTGTATTTACCTACGTCCGCGCCGTCTTTGTAACCGTACGTTATAATCGAAGTTTTCAAGTATTGCACGTCGTCTGCAACGATGTTTTCGTACTCGTATGCGGTTTGGTCGATAGTGAACGTGTCTCCGTACGTCACGTACTGGTCGAGAGCTTTTATATACGCTTTTCTCGGCTCGATTTGCACTTTGTAACTGCTTTCGAATACGACAGGCTCGTCTATGCCGTCAATATATTTTGAAAGTCTGTAATATACAGTATATGCTTGTATCTGATAAGATTCGTCGCGGAGAACGTCTTTGAAAGAGGGAACTACGGTTGTCCAATTCTCGTTGTCGATGCTGTATTCGAGCGTTACGTTATCCTCGAGGACGTCCACTTCGACGTTGAAATCGTAGCCGTCGTATTCGTATTTCGTCAGACTCTGCACGTTGTGCGCAATGCTTATGTCCACAATCTCGAGTTTGATGTCGAAGGAGTAATAATCCATCTCGTAGTATGCCGTCACGTCGTCTCCGTCCGAGTTGATTACCTTGAAGCCGTTGACGTCAAACATATTCAGGAAGTCTTGTTCTTTGTAGTTTTTGACAAATTCGTATACGCCGATTTCGCCCGATTTGGTGCTTATCGTGCCTTTGATTTCGTCTCCCTCGCATACGACGTTTTTAAGTGCGTCCGCAATGTTGAAAGTTGCGACGTTACCCTTGTTGTAGGCAAACGTCTTTTGCATTTCGAGGATATAAGTCGTCGGCGCGACTTTTATTTCGTCGGAAGTGACGGTTATATCGTAGTTTCGAGTGACGCTGTTGTCCGTCGGCGTAGCGCGCAATTCGAAACTGCCTGTCATACCGATAACGTATTCCTCGTCGGAATCCGTGCCGTATTGTCCGCGAACGAGAGTGAAGGAGTAATAACTACTGTATCTGATATATTCTCCGCCTGCTTCCGCAATGTCCGAAGTGACCGTTATGCTGAGATTGAGAGGGTTGATAATATTAGATGCGTCTCTGCCGTAGTACAAATCCGCCGACGGAATTAAACGTATTGTAACGGGTCTCTTTGTTACTTCGAGAATAGCGTTGTTTTCTACGGTTAGTTCGTAGTTGACGTTACCCGAGGTTGCCGTTATCACGACGTTGCCTGCGGGAGTGTAATTGTTGAATTCCGCAACGTAGTCGCTTTGGCAGTTTACGACGGAGTATGCGTCGTCTTCCTCCGCCAAAGTGCCGTCCACAATAGTGAAGTCGTACTTTCCTATGCTTTCGCCGTACATTACGCTCATATCGTTGAGTCTTACTCGAAGTTGACGTTTGACAACCGTGACTTTTGCTTTTTCGGCAGACAAAGTATAATTGCCGTTTTCGTCGTTAAGAGAGCAGTAAACATAGTATTCGCCGTTTACGCCGTGGTTTTTGTCCGCCGCATAGTCGGTGGCAAGCGTAACGACGTTTGCAAGTACGTCCGTCTTATAAAGCCCGCTTGCCGTCGCAAGTTTTTCTACGTCGAGGACGAGAGCGTCTCCGTAAGTGACGGAAACGGGATTGAGCGTGACGTTTAGCGGTGCTTTTTCCACGGTAAGAACCGCGTCGTTGACGGTTATGTCAAAGTTGCGAGAAGCGGTTCCGCGCGCGTCGTCGATTATAAGTTCGATAGGATACGCGCCTGCGTCGTTTCCTACTTCGTACGCGCAGGATATAGCGTACGACAGAGTATGATAGTCGTTTCCGCTTACGCTGAACAAAGTTTGGTCAAATTCGAAATCCGCGCCGTACACCGTGGATTGATTCTTTATAGTGACGTCGAGTTTGGCTTTGTTGATTGTCACGACGTAGCTTCCGTTTACCGTGAGATAATTTTCGTGCGATACCTTATAATATACCGTGTATACGCCCGCGTCGACGAAATGCAGTTGCTCTGAGGTATATTCGCCGTCCGACGTTGCGGAGTAAGTAACATAAAATTCGTCGCTTCTTACGGGTTCTCCGTGCGCGTGTGCGTCATAAACGAAAGTATTTTCTTCGGCAGTCGGGACGGTGTAGTCGCTATCGTCAATAGTTGCAAGAGAGATTGTCGCGACAGCCGAATACGAAACGGAATAGTTGCTCGTGACGTTTTGTCCGTCGGCGTCCGAGATTTTGAGAACGCTCGTAATATTGCCGTCTGCATAGTCGTATTGTCCCACGACGCTCGAATTTGTAGTGAGGACAAGCGACAAAACGTGACCTTCGCATACACCTTCGAAACTAGCCGTTGCAAAAGTTTGCGACAATGTTTGTCCGTCGTAGTTTTTGCCGAAAACGAACGGAGCTTTTGCCGAGACTTCTTTTTTGTTTACTACTATTTTGCTCGTCGTAAATACTATATCGTAGTTGTCGGAAGCAAAACCGCTTGCTTCGATTTCGTATTCTCCGACGGGAGAGAATTGCTCGTAAGGAGTGCTTACGATTACGTTCGTATCGTCCACGACGCTTTCGTCGTCATCGTAGACGAATCCCGAATATTCAAACGCATAAGACGGCAACGAATCGCCGTATTTGACGTTTATTGTTGAGATTGTGACGGATAAAGTGGCTTTTTGCACAAAAACCGTAACGGTTTTGTTTGCGGGATAACTCTTGTCGGTTCCTTTCGTCGCATAAGCGGAGCATCTGACGTAGTACGTTCCGCAAGCGAGATTGCTTATGGATACGTCTTTGCCGTCCGCAACTTTTTTGCCCGAGACGTACCATTCGTAAGTATAATCGACGCCGTCGATTTTATCGTCTACGTCCGCGCTTAGCTCTACGCTCTGACCGTATACGACGTTGAGATTTCCTTTAACGGTCGGCATCGACGGGGAGGTCAAAACCCAATGCGCAGAATATACCGCGTCCGATTTGAATACGGTTTGTCCGTTTACCGCGACGTTGCCGTCGGCGTCTTGCCAACTATCGAATTCGTAACCGAAAGGCGCGCTCAAAGCGTTGCCGTCGGGTACGTCCACGAGTTGTCCGTATTTGCCCTGAACTTCGGATATAACTTCGTCTCCGTTTTTGAATATGACCGTGCAATTTGCTTTTGCGGTTACGGCGTAAACGTAAAGTTCGCTTTTAACGCAGTCGAAAGTTTCGCTCCAACCTACAAATACGTCTCCCTCTGCGAGATTTTGCGCAATCAATTCGTCGGAAGGCGCGGTTGCCGCTTTGCCGTATTCTACGGTTTGGACGTATACGGGCGTATCGACGTCTGAGACGAAGAAATACACGGCGAACGTCTTTATCTTCCATTGTGCGTAAAGCGTTGCGCCCGATTGAATGTTGCCCTTGACGTAGTCTTGCGTACCCTCTTTATCGAGCGTCCATTTCACAAAATCGTATTCCTCGCGAGTCGGCGGAGTGAAGTCTACTTCCTCTTTCGAGTTAAACGTCTTTTGCAACGGTTGCGAAACGCCGTCGTTTAAGTCGAACGATACGGTTATCGTTGCGGTCTGACCGTTTTCGTCGTTGCAGGCAACGAGCGTTGCCACGCAGGACACTATCAATGCAAGAGCCAACGCTATTGCAAACAGTCTGTTCAGTTTTTGTTGCTTATTCATTTCTGTTCTCCCGTTTCAATCTACCTCTCCCCGATATTTTTCGTTGCGAAAAAGAGATTGCGGATATATTGTCGGTTATTTTTGTTTTATGAGGGCGAATATTCGCTCGTTGCGTCGAACATAACGAAGCGGAAATCTTCCGCACCTGCGGCGTTGGGAAGCGCAGAGCCTTGCAACTGCAACGTTTCGTCCGCAGAATTTTTGAGTATGTCGATATTTACGTTATATTGTTTCATCGGCGCAAAGGTGTATCCGTTCATATCCAGAATGTGATAATTCTTTCCGCCGCCGTAGAAAGCGATTCCGCCGTGTACATAGTCTTTGCCGTTGACGGTTTTGACTAGGTTCTTGCAGTTTTCGTCCATATCTTTCATCGCGCGCAACATTTCTTTTATGTTGAGCGAGAGGAACGCAAAGCGTTGCGTGTCGCTGTTGAGATTCGTTTCTATGAGCGTGGAACTGTCGACTTTGTCAAGTTCTTTCCAGTCTTCCAGCACCACGTTGCCTTTCAGGTGCAGAATTGCCGAATAACTCGTTGCGGCAAGTCCTTTCCACCCGTCGAGCGCGCCGGTCATAATGTCTGCGCCTTTGTCGAGGTATATTCCGGCAAAGTGACTTTCCATAGCGACGGTAAACAATCCGCTCTTTGACAGAGTGCTGTCTTTGAGCGTAACGTCCGTAAGAACGTAGTTGTTCACAAAGAAATCGTCGTTTGCGAGGTTGTCGCAAGCGGAGGAATTGTAACCTTTATATTCGTTGCCGTTCTCGTCGTAGAAGGACGGAGAAAGAGTGTCCTTGTTTCCTTCCGTGCCTTGCATATAACGGTTCGTGCCTATTTTGAGTACGAATTCGCGGGCGGTTTGCATTCTGCAACCGTCAATGGTAACTTTGATTCTTTCCGCCTGAACGTTGACCGCGCTTTGCTTGTCGATTTCTCGTCCGAATATTCTCACGCAGGTGCGACCGTTCTTTATACGGCAATCTTTTACGGATGCGTCCGCCATTATTTCCAGAGTAGTGCCGACGTTGTTGAGCAGGTTGAGTTCCATTTGCTCTCCGTCATACAAGGACTCGTCGTCGCAACCGCTAAGCACGATATTATCGAGTTTTATTCCGTTTTTGCGCACGAGGAAGGATATGTTGTCCTGTCCTTTTACCGACGCGATTTTAGTTCCGCTCATCGTTGCGGCAACGAAATCGAGAGGACCTCTGAACACCGCGTAATCGCGCAAAACGCCCGTGCTGTCGAGCATATTAGTGATATATTCCGCGCTTATGAAATGTCCGTTGCCGTAAACGCTGTTGGTAAACTCGTAGCAGTATCTCACGTTGGGATGTCCGCCGCCGAGGTTTTCGTAATATCTGCAATCCGACGTCGAGGGCAACTCTTGCGTATACTCTCTCAACTTTACGCCCATCGTAACGTCGTCGTATATCGCTTTTCCGTTTTCGTCAAACAGGTTTTCTCCGAGATATACGTCGTTTTCAAGCACTATTTGCTCGTTTCTTTTTCCTGCTTCGACGAGTTGAGCGTAGTTCGAAACGTATATTCCGTCCACCGCGTTAAACGTAAGGGCGGCGGATTGCACGTTGAAGCTGTCCGCATATTTCCATTTTGCGAAAATAGTAACGGTTCCCGTCTTTTTGATTGAGAGACGCACTTTTCCGTCGGTAACGACCGCGGTTGCGATTGAGTCGTCCGACGACGTCAATTTTATGTTTTCAAAATCCGTTACGGCAATCTGCGCCGTATCTTTTCCGATTACGTTGTCGTATAAGGTCGTCGTATAGTCGGCATTTATGACGTTCATACCGTCAAAGCGACGATTTGCGATTGCGAGTTTGCCAAGACCGTACGCCGTGGTCGATTCGTTGAACATAAGGGAGGAGTGAGCGTCGGTTACCACCAGTTTTCTCGTGATAATTCCGCTTTCCTCCACGGAGCCGTCTTTTATGCGTTGCCACTCTATTTCGAGAGTCGTTTCGCCGTTTGCGACTGCTTGAACATAGCAGTATTCTCCCGATTGAGAGAGAATTTTCGCGACGTTCTCGTTGAGTATTCTCCATTGATATTGCAGTTCGCTTTCGGGTTCGACCGATACGGTAAATTTGACCGCAGAGCCGTCAAGAAGCACCAAATCGTCTTTTCCGTCGGGATTGCCGTACGAGTTTACAGAAAAATCGTTTTGCGCAAACGAAAGTTTGAAATATCGCGCGCTATCGTCTTTACCGTTGATTTTGAGGACGCATCTCATTCCCGAAACGGGCGTAGTTACGGGATTTGTCAATACGACGTCTATCGCGTATGCGCTCGAACCCGCTTTTTCGAGTTTGCGCACCGTGTAAGAGGCGTTTCTGACTCCCGAAAGAGAGATTTTATTATCCTCGACTCCGTCGCAGTCGACGTAAAGAGTGAAAGATTTGCTGTTGAGAGGCGCGATTATCGTCGGTTGCGAAGCGGCAGAGTCCGCAGGGACTACGTTGCCGTTGACGGTTACGTCTCCGAGTTTTCGCACGTTAAGCGATACTGTTTTCGTTACGGTATTTCCGAATGCGTCCGTGACGTGCATTTTTACGTTCGTATCGCAGTTGAATCTCGCATACAGTTTTCCGCTTACTTCGTTTATCGCGATTGCTTCGGAGTTTTCGCTTTCGAAACGGCATTGAGAGGGGTAGACCGTCTTTGGATAGAAATTGCCGCTCAATACGAAAGTACCTGTGGGGATAGTCGCGGAGTAGTTGCCCTCCGTCGTCTCGTTCAACGTATACGCGTTGCCTTGCAAATCCGTAAGAAGCGGAGAGTAGGAAAGCACGCCGCTCGAGCCTACGTTGAACACAACGCTGTCGGTATAGCCGCCGTCAACGCTCGTATAAGTCAGTTTTGCCACGCCGACGTCGTGAAGGGCAAAAGAGCCGTCCTCGGCAAGCGTGACTATATCGGTATCTTCTCCGGTGTATGCGTCGGTAATTTTGAGAGTGTAAGCTCTGTTCTTTGCCTTGTAGGGCAATACTTCGATTTGCAAATCGGATTCGTACATCGGATTTTTATAGTTTGCTATATCAAAAGAAAATACGCCGTTTTCTCCTTTGTTTGCTATGCGCAAAGCGTTTGCGGAGATGTCCGCAGATACGCTTGCCGCGCTCGTGACGGCAAACAGCGCGATGAGAAATACGAGCGGAAGGACTATCATAAGTGCAGTTACGATTTTTTTCATATCATTCCTCCGCGTCCAAATCGGCGTACGCCTTTTTGAGATTTACAAAATAATAAGCCAGCGAAGAAGCGAGCATCGCAAGCGGCAGACATACCGCGAGCGAGTAACTTGCCGCTTTGTTTACGTAAAGTTCGTCTCCTTTTGCAAAACGTGCAAACGGTGCAAACAACAGCGCAAAGCCTATAACGAGGCTCATCGTCAGACCCGTTGCAAGCACGGCGGAAACGGTGGAATTCGATTCCTTTATTTCTCCGTCCTCCGAGCGAGAAAAACGAGGGTGGCGCAAGTCTTTTTTGGTCGCGCCGATTATCTGCGCAAAAGCAAACAACGACGCCGATAAAAACGTAAGAATTGCGTCGGGCGCGCTTTCAAGCCCCGTAGAGCCGAAAACGATACAGGCGCAAGCAACGCTCAATTCCGCGATTATCGCACAGAAAATTATTTTCGAGCCGAGTATCTGAGAGGGAGTGTACGGCAAAACTTTTTGAGTCATAGACATATATCCGTCTCTGCTGATGTTTGTGGAACAGAAAGTGTTTGTAAGCGTCGAAAAGAGTATGACTACCACCGTGCATATCTCGAATCCGAGATTTACGTTTCCGAAAAGACCGCCGAGCATACTTTGCGCCATACTTGCCGAGTAATACGCCATAACGGGCATTACGGCGGCGGTGGTAAAGTACATATATGCGTAATTCGGAGTGCGCAAAACGAGAATGAACTCTTTTGCAAGCAACGAGCCGAGTTTGCCGTTTTTTGTGAAAACGAGTTTGTGCTTCGTCGAATGAGGAATGCGCACGTCGACGTTGATATGCGTCGCTTGTATGAATATAGCCCTGACGATTATAAGGCACAGTGCCGCGGAGCAGACGAATATCGCAACGGCGATACCTACGTTTTTGCCGATTTCTCTGCCGAGCATTATCGACGCGTACAGATTGGCGGGGTAGTTAAATCTTGTAAAGCGCACGATGCCCGTCATTACTTTTTCGTTGAAAAGCGTCGTTATATGACCGCTCGTAAGCAAGTCTTGCGCGATACGGAAAATATAAGAATATCCCCAACAGAATAAACCTGCAATCAGCGTTATGGTAACGAAAGTGATTGCATAGTGGGAACTTATCAGTTTCTTTACGAAATAGAAAGGAAGCACGAGCATCGAAGCCACGGCAAGCGGAATTACGGGGAGCGTCAAAGCGACGACGAAAGTCATTATTCCGCCGTATACGCTCAACGTGTCCGTAGCGCAGAAAAACGTAAAGTTGAACGCAGGCACGCAAACGAGGGACAATATTGCCTGCTTGATATATATTGCCGTGATTTTGGACAGGAATATCTCCGTCGAAGAAAACGGCATCGTGATGAGAATTTCAATATCGCTGTTTTCGAAAAGAGTGTGGCAAAGAGAGGTTATTCCGAACAACGCAAAGCCGACGATAAGCGCGAAATAGCCTATCGACATAAGCTCGTATTGCCTCGAAGCGACGTCGAGAACGCGATTGATTTTTATTGCGGTATACGTTTTTGCAAAACGAGAAAAAACAAACGCAAAAACGGCAATCATTGCCGCCGTCAGCGCAAATACGACGATTACGCCCGTCCAATCGGAGAGCGTTTTTTTGCGAGAGCGTACGGGAAGTGCGTCGTACACTTGTTTTTTCAAAAGAAGTGCGTAACGATTCATTTGTCCGTCTCTTTGGTGGTGCGAGTGAGGAAATATTCTTCCAAATCAACGTCGGGACGTTCTTTTTTGAAGTCGTCAAAATAAAAGTCGTCCGTTTTTATTCCGTTGTGAATGATGACTGCTCTGTCGCACAGTTTTTGCACCGAGTTGATGTTGTGCGAAGAAAACAATATACAGTTGCCTTGCGCGGCGTAGCGTTTCATAAAGTCGCATACGTTTGCGGTCGTTACGGGGTCGAGACCTATCATAGGTTCGTCAAGTATCCAAAGTTTCGGCTCGTGGATAAGGCTGCCCATCATACAGATTTTTTGGCGCATACCGTGCGAGTAGTCGTTGATTGTGTCAAAGAGTCTGTCCTTGAGGCAGAACACTTCTTCCAGAATCTCGAGGCGTTTTTTTCTGTCCTCCACGCTCACGCCGTATGCGTTTGCCATAAAATCTATATATTGAATTCCCGTAAATTTGACAAACACGTCGTGCTTGTCGCTCACGAATCCGAAAGTGCTTTTTGCTTTTACGGGGTCTTTTGAAATATCGTATCCGTTTATGACGATTTTGCCTTTCGAGTACGGCAGTATGCCCGTAACGCATTTGAGGGTGGTGGATTTTCCCGCGCCGTTATGACCGAGCAGACCGACTATCTCTCCGGGATAACAGCATACGGAAAAATCGTCGAGAGCGACGTTTTTCGCCGACGGATATTGTTTTGTCAGATGTTCGATATTCAAAGACGGCTCGGTTGTATAAATTCTTTCCATAACTCCCAGACTTCTTATGCGCGTATGTGTAATAATGTGTGCGATGCGCGCGCAGGTAACGCAGTTGTTGTATTTTACTTGACAAATTGTATTATGTCAACCTTAATAGTTTATATTATAAATACTTAAAATAACCTTAATTGCGACATCTAATTGTGTTTTTCGACAAAATTCGATAGAAATACAATCAAAAACGCCCGAATAATAGACAAAAGCGTATAAATGTGTGCATATCTTATACAATGCTTCGGTATATATCGAAAAAATCGTTAAAATCGGCTGAAAATACTTGAAAAACATTTAATTTTCGCAAATAAAAAAAGAGAAAAAACGTAAAAAAATAAGGCAGACGATTCGCTCGTCTGCCTTTTGCATTCCGCATTTTTATTCTGTGCCTTTGAGAGCTTCGACCATATCGATTTTTTTGTTTTTGCGCGCGATGAACAAACTTACGACCAGCGACACGCAGAACGTAAGCAATATGCTCACGCAGTAGGTAAGCGCGCCGAAAGATACTTTCAATTCAAACTCGGAAGCGAGATATTTGCAAATGACTACGAAAAGTCCGTATCCTGCGGGCAATCCTATTATTATACCGAGAATCGTGAGCGCCATATTCTGCCCGACGAGCAATCGTGCTATGTGCAAGTCTCTGAAACCTACCACTTTTAGCGTTGCAAGCTCACGGCTTCTTTCGACGTAACTCATCGTGCCGAGGTTGTACAAAACTATCGTTCCCAACAGCACGGCGGCGGCAACGAACACCCAAACCATAGTGTTTGTAAGTTCCATAAGGGTGGAGTAGGAATCGACGATGACTTTTTTGGATTGCGTGCCAGAGATGTAGTCTGAAGCGGCGATTTCTGTTTCGTCGGTGTATATCGAGGTGATTTTATAGGGAATACCCGCGTTTTGCGCGCATTTTTCCGTCATCGTAATGCTCTCGCTCGTGAGCGAACGCAAAATACCCGCGACCTTGACTTTGTAGGTGTTTTCGCTTCCGAACGGCGAAAATTCGATGTAATCGCCCACTTTTACGCCTCTGTCGGCAATGCGCAGACAAATGTACGCGCCCTCATCGCCGAGATTTACCGTGTCGTTGTCCTCGTCCAAAAATCTGATTTTGTCGCGAGTGACGTTGTATATGTCGAGGCTCACGGTTTTGTCGTTTAGTTTAACCGACTGACTTGCAACGTAGTCGCCAAGATATTTGTTTGCTACTTCTATAGCGTTTTCGTTGGTTGCGGTTTGCGACACGTTTATGCGAGTGGTGTAGTTGCAAACTTCGTTCGTCAGCGAGTCCATATACACGTCCATAGTGTCTTTCATACCCAGACCGTCGACGAGCAAAATCATACAACCGATTATGCCGAAAAGGGTCATAAACGAGCGGTTTTTATGGCGCAACACGTCTCTCGTGTTCCATTTTGTCCCAAACGGCAGTTTATCCCACACTTTCGTCTTTTCAAACACCGTTTTGTGCATTTTCTTGGGGGTATACGGACGAAGCGCGTCGGCGGCGGTTCCTTTGAGCATTTGCTTTACGGAGAGGAAACTTATAAGAGTAAGCAATCCCACGATAAGCGCGACTATGAGCCAGCAGTACCAAGGCAAAAACAGTTTCCAAGAGGGCAAGTCGAAGTACGTTCCCATCGTGCCGTTCGGGCTGATGATGATGTACGCCACCGCATAGCCGAGCGCAATTCCGAGTATTGCGCCCACGACGCCGATAAACAGACCGTACGAGGTGTAGTGCCAAAGAATTTTTCCGTCTCTGAAACCGAGTGCTTTGAGCGTGCCTATCTGACGTTTTTCGTTTATGGTGACTCTGTGCATAGTGGTCACCATTGTGAGTATGCCGATGAGCAAGAACATTACGGGCAGAATCGCGCCCATAGTTTTGCCTTCCTGAACTTCGCCTTGCGCGCTCGCGTACGCATTGTTTTCGTCGCGCGAAAGCACGAGGGAAGTCTTTCCCAAAGCGTTTTTTACGAGGCGTTCCATATCCGTTTTGTCAAGGTCGGATTTGACGTTGATTTGGGTGTAGAACTCGCGTCCCATAGCGGATTTGAGCATTACGGGCGTTATGAACGCAAAACCGTATGTTTTGAAGTCGGGCATAAGTTGATTGCTGTCGGGAACGCACACGAGAAATTCGCCCGCTTTGACGAGACCTTTCACGACGCCTTTAAGTTGCAACGTCGAGTAGGTTAGTGTGAGTTCGTCGCCCACTTTAACGTCGTTTGCCGCCGCAAACTGGTCGGAAAGCCAAATTCCGTTTTCGCTGTCTTTGTCGTAGTCGCTTCCCGATATGAGCATAAACCTCGACACGTTGCCGTATTCCTCGGCAACGTTGAGCGCGAGGCGATTGTTCTTTTCTTTGACGGCGACGTTTATGTTGAGAAAGCGGGTTGCAAAATCCACGCCCTCGATATTTTTGATTTTCTCGACGCTTTCTTTTGAAAATCCCGTTTCGTCAACGATTACGTAGTCGGAAAGGGCGGTTTTTTCAAAGAAGTCGTCGGTGTCGCGCACTATGCTGTACCATTCCATATTGAAACCGACGAACATTCCGATGCCGATAGCCACCATAATAATCATCGATATGAATTGCGCTTTGTATTTCCACGTTGTGCGGATAAGTTTTTTGAACAACATATTACCACTCCACCTCGTCCGCGCTCAACGGTGCGGCTTGTTCTTCGTACGAATGAATTTTTCCGTTTTTGACCTTAACCACGACGTCCGCCATTTTTGCGATATTTTGGTTGTGCGTGACGATAACGATAGTTTTGTTGTAATTTTTCGCCATATTAAGTAGCAGTTTGAGCACAAGCACGCCCGTTGCCGAGTCGAGCGCGCCCGTCGGCTCGTCGCAAAGCAAAATTTTCGGATTTTTCGCAATCGCGCGAGCAATGGAAACGCGTTGTTGTTCTCCGCCCGAAAGTTCGGATGGGAAGTTGTGCAGGTGGTCTTTAAGTCCGACTTCCTCGAGTATTTGCGCAGGGTCGAGAGCGTCTTTGACAATCTCTTTCACGAGAGCGACGTTTTCAAGCACCGTCAAAGTCGGGATAAGATTGTAGAATTGAAATACGAATCCGACGTGCGACGCACGGTAATCCGCAAGCTCGTTGTTGGTGAGTGTGGAAATGTCCTTTCCGTCAACGACGATTTGTCCGCTCGTGGGGCTGTCCAGACCTCCGAGCAAGTTCAAAAGAGTGGATTTTCCCGCTCCGCTCGGTCCTAAAATAACCACGAATTTGCCTGCGGGCAACTCCATATCCACGCCGTCGAGCGCACGCATTTCGTGTTCTCCGCTTTTATAAACTTTCGTTACGTTTTTGAATTGTGCGACAGTCATATCTATTACCTCGTTGTCAAATATGAAATTTATTTCACATTTATTGTATTTACCCGATTTCGAGATGTCAATCAAAATATGAAAAAAATTTCATATTTTTATATAAAATATATTTAGATACTGGAATAAACCTAATATTTCGCAAATGCGAACTTGCGTTTTTAATATCGATTTAATAATTTATCGATAAGATTTTCACATAATAGACGGAGAATCGCAATGCAATATCGACTTAAATGTTCGAGTTGCATTGACTTTTTCGTATTTAATTTTTATAATGTGTAGAACATATATATAGCATATCGATGCAAAAATCTAGTTATATATATACCGCATTCCAGGAGGAACGATGAAAACATCAACCAGACGCACGTTAATTATAGTCGGTGTGATTTTGCTTGTAATCATAGCATTCGTGATTGCTTACGAGCTGACAAGACCCGAAGAATTGGTTTATTCGGGTTCGGAAAACAGCCTCGAAAGTTGGATTAAAGACACCGAAAACAAGCCCGTTGAATCGCTTTATATCGAAGGAAATTACGTCGTAAAAATCCAAAAGAGAGGCGAAAAGGGTTACAACTATTACGTTAACATCAGAGGAACGAAATTCTACGACGATTTGAAAGACTGGCAAGACAACCATTATCTCGACGGTACGACGGTTAGATTCGACGACCCCTCGAGCGGTTCGCTCATTTCGAGTATCGTAGTGCCGCTCATTCTTTACGGCGCGCTTTTCGCAATCTTTATGATTGTGCTTCGCAAGAGTGCAGGTGCAAATTCGCAGGCGATGAACTTCGGCAAAACCAAAGCAAATCAAGTGCGCGACATCAAGGTTCGCTTTAACGACGTTGCGGGCGCGGACGAGGAAAAGCAAGAGTTGCAAGAGATTGTCGACTTCCTCAAACATCCCAAAAAATACACGGATATAGGCGCGCGAATTCCGAGAGGCGTTCTTCTCGTAGGCCCTCCGGGAACGGGTAAAACGTTGTTTGCAAAGGCGGTTGCAGGCGAGGCAAACGTGCCGTTCTTCTCCATAAGCGGTTCAGACTTCGTCGAGATGTTCGTCGGCGTAGGCGCGTCGCGCGTAAGAGATTTGTTCGAGCAAGCGCAAAAGAATATGCCTTGCATCATCTTCATTGACGAAATCGACGCGGTAGGTCGTCAAAGAGGCGCAGGTCTCGGCGGCGGAAACGACGAGAGAGAGCAGACGCTCAACCAGTTGCTTGTGCAAATGGACGGTTTCGAGGCAAGTTCTTCGATTATCGTTATGGCGGCAACCAACCGCGCGGACATTCTCGACCCCGCGCTTATGCGTCCGGGCAGATTCGACAGACAAATCTACGTCAACGTACCCGACGTCAAGGGCAGAGAAGAAATATTCAAAGTACACGCTCGCAACAAACCGCTTGCCGCGGATATTAACTTCAAGAGTCTTGCAAGACTCACGGCAGGCTTTACCGGCGCGGACATCGAGAACATTCTCAACGAATCGGCAATTCTTGCGGCAAGAGACGACAGAAAAATCATCAGTATGAAAGACATCAGCGAGGCTATCAACAAAGTTATGGCAGGCCCCGCAAAGAAATCTCGTCTCGTAACCGAGTCCGACAAGCGCATAACGGCGTATCACGAGAGCGGACACGCAATCGTCGCAAAACTTATGAAACATTGCGACAACGTACACGAAGTGAGTATTATTCCGCGCGGAATGGCGGCAGGCTACACCATTACGTTGCCCGAAAACGACGACAACCATATGACAAAAGGCAAATTGCTTGACAACATAGCAATGATGCTCGGCGGTCGCGCGGCGGAAGAACTCGTCATTCAGGACATCTCTACGGGCGCGTCCAACGATATTCAACGCGCTTCGCAACTTGCAAGAAAGATGGTTACCGAATGGGGTATGTCGAGTTCCATCGGCAATATGTATCTCGGCTCAAGCGAAGAAGTGTTCCTCGGCAGAGATTATCAGACGCACCTCAACTACAGCGAGGAGGTCGCGGCAAAGATTGACGAGGAAGTCAAGACTATCATCGACGAACAATATCAGGTAGCAATAAATATACTGAAAGAAAATCGTTCGGTTATGGACGCAATGGTCAAGGCTCTTTACGAAAAAGAGACCATTTACGAGGACGAAATCGACGCATTGTTCGGAGAGAAAAACGACAACGCCGACAGTTTGTTCTCATCCAAAGTCAACAGACCAGACGACGGCAATCAAACGAGCATCGACGCCGTCAAAACCGAACAAACAAAACCTGTCGACACGAGCGAACAAACCAAACCTGCCGACGAGACCAAATAACGAGGTAGTATGACGATTCGCCAAGCAAAAAAACGAGATTTGCAAAAGATTTTGCAAAGCGACCCTGCCGCAATAAGCAAGCGGTCGGTAAAAAAGACGTACACGGGCTATAAAGCCCTGTGCGCCTATCGTTATGCGCATTGGTGCTGGCAAAAGGGGCTTAGAACCCTTGCCGTATACATATCTTACAAGGCAAAAGTCACGACGGGTATCGATATACATCCTGCCGCAAACATCGGCTCGGGAATATTTATCGACCACGGCGTAGGACTTGTCATAGGCGAGACCACGGAAATCGGAAACGACTGCGTGCTTTATCAGGGAGTTACGCTTGGAGGTACGGGCAAGGACGTGGGCAAACGCCACCCGACCATAGAGGAGGGCGTTATGATTTGCGCAGGCGCAAAGGTTCTCGGCCCCGTGCATATAGGTGCGCACAGCAAAATCGGCGCGGGAAGCGTGGTGCTGAAAGACGTACCGCCTTATTCGACGGTGGTGGGCGTTCCGGGCAGAGTGGTCAAGCAATGCGGAAAGCGTGTTGCGGATATGGACCAAATTCTGTTGCCCGACCCGATTATGGAAGAATTTAAGCGGCTCAACAAGCGTTTGTATCAACTCGAAAAAGCGTTGGACGTACACGCTTGCAGATATTCCATAACTTTGGACGAGGACAATATGTTGCCTGCCGAAGTTGAAGAAATAGAGTCGCAATTTGAACAGAATCAACAAGAAAAAGCGGATAAACCGCAATAAAAGACTATGAAAATTTACAACACTCTTACAAGAAAAAAAGAGGACTTCGTTCCGCTTCACGACGGACAAGTCAATATGTACGCTTGCGGCATAACGGTGTCGGGAGACGCTCATATCGGACACGCATATCAGGCGTTGATTTACGATATTATCCGCAAATACTTCGAAAAAATCGGATATAAAGTCAACTACGCCCGCAATTATACCGACGTCGACGACAAGATTATCGCAAAGTCTCAAGAGACGGGTATCCCCGCGCTCGAATACGCAAAAATGATGATTGAACGCATTGACGGACTTATGAGAGAGTTCGAGGTGGACGACCCGACTATCTGGCTCAAGGCTACCGACAATATCGGCAATATCATCTCATTCGTTTCCAAACTTATCGAGAAAGGTCACGCTTACGCGACGGAAAGAGGAGACGTGTATTTCTCCGTCGAGAGTTTCCCGGGATACGGCAAATTGAGCGGAAGAAAGCTCGAGGACGCCTACGAGAGCGTGCGTATCGAAAACGAGGAAAACAAACGCAATCCGCTTGACTTCGCATTGTGGAAATCCGCAAAAGAAGGCGAGATATACTGGGAATCTCCGTGGGGAAAAGGCAGACCGGGTTGGCATATCGAATGCTCGGCAATGAATATGGCGGCGTTCGGAGAGCAAATCGACGTCCACGGCGGCGGCAGAGATTTGATTTTCCCGCATCACGAGAACGAGATTGCGCAAACCGAATCTCTCACGGGTAAGCAGTTTGCAAAATACTGGATTCACAACGGACTTATCAAGGTAAACGGACAAAAGATGAGCAAGTCGCTCGGCAACAGCCTCTTGCTTGCGGATTTGCTCAAAGAATACAAGCCCGACACAATCAAATACGCGCTTTTGCAGACGAATTACAGAGGCGACATCAATATCACGGACGATTTGTTCCCCGAAGCGGACAAGCACGTTTACGGCTTTTACAAGGTGCTTGACGAGGTGCAAAAGAGCGGACTTACGAGCGACAAAGAGAGCAAATGGATTGACGACGGATTCAATCGCGCAATGGACGACGATTTCAATACGGCGAAAGCACTTGCGGATTTGTTCGGTATTTTCAAGGGTATAAAAGCAAAACTCAAAGCAGGCGACAGCGATGCGGTTGCAGACGCAAATCAAGTGGTCAAGACGTATTCGTTGCTAGGACTTTTCAAAGAAAAACCGCAAGATTTTATTGCGTATTACGAAGCGAAACAAGCGCAAAAAGAGAGCGATATTCCCCAAGAAGTGCTTGACCTCGTGGAGGAAAGAAAAGTCGCGAAACAAAACAAAGACTGGGCAAAAGCCGACGAAATCCGTGCTAAAATCACCGCGCTCGGATACACCGTAAAAGACACGAAAGACGGTTCTTTTGCAGAGAGAATCTGATAAATAACCGCAAAAAACAAGGTTTATCCGCACAAAAAGCAAAGATAAACCTTTTTTATATCGAAAACAAAAAGAAAAACGCAAGATTAGACGAGTATGAAAAGACACATATTTACATCTAACAATACCGCGCTCGAAGAATTCGGTAAAAGACCTCTGTTCGACCTCAAAAAGGACGAACTCGAGAAAAGACGCGACGATTTGGAGCGCAAAATCAGACGAGAAGAAAGAGAAGCAAAAATCTTATACGCCAAAGAAAACATAAAAGAGGCGTCGTCGAAAGCGGTCAGATACGCAAAGAAACAGGCAAAAAAAGCGGCTTACGACGCAAAGTATCTGTACGTTGCCGGCGGACACGCAAAGAACGAGTTTTTGGGTTGGTGTACGGTTTTCAGTTTTCGTCGTTCGCACAAAGTAAAAACCACGAGATTTGTAAGATACGCTCCCGACGACAAAAAGTTATATCTCGATTTTTACGAGAGAAAAGACAGAGACCGCAGTAAAAAAGCCAAAGTTTTCGTATATATACACGGTGGCGGTTGGATAGGCGGACTTCCCGAAACGAGAGAGGCGTATACGACCGTACTTTGTGAAAAAACGGGATATTTCGTGGCAAGTCTGTATTACGGGGAAGCACCGTTTTACAAACATCCGCAGATGATAGAAAACGTCTATAAAGCGTTTGCGTGGCTCAAAGAACACGCCGAAGAATACAATATCGATATGGACAGCATATTCGTGGGCGGAGAGTCTGCAGGCGCGCATCTCAGCAGTATGGCAGGTGCGATTTCGACAAATCCCGAATACGCCGCAAGGTTCAATCTGGACGAAGTGTCGAAAGACCAAAAAATTTCCGCGCTTATGCTCAACTGCGGCGTGTACGATATGGAAAAAGCCGTGCATACGGGCTTTAAGAATATAGGTATTTACACGCAGTCCTATTGCGGCGGCACACCCGTCGAGGAGTGCGACGACGAATTTAAGAAAGAGATTTCTCCGATAAACTGGATAACGCCTAATTTCCCTCCGACGTTTGCTATCTCGGGAGAGAACGACAAACTTGCGGTGCTTACCTTTGATTTTGTTGATAAATTGCGCAGTCTCGGAGTAAAATTCGAACATTATCACGGGGAAGGAAAGTGGGCTGTCCACGCATTTGCGGTGGCGCAATTCCTCAAAATCTCAAAAGAAGCAATGACGCGTACCGTCGCGTTTCTCAAAGAAAACGAATAAAAGCAACGTGCGTAAAATAAAAACAACTCGGTTTTCCGAGTTGTTTTTTGTTGCGTAAACGTCAGTTATTACAATTTGCCCGTGCTACCGAAACCGTTTGCTCCGCGGGCGGTGTCGTCAAGTTCGTCCTCAACGAAATCGGCGGTGTAATAGGGCGCAATCACGAGTTGGGCAATGCGTTCTTTGTCGGCAACGATTTGCGCGACGTCGCCGTGATTGTGAAGCGATACGATAATTTCGCCCCTGTAATCGCTGTCGATAACGCCGACTTTGTTTGCAGGTGCGAGCGAGCGTTTGCTTGCAAGTCCGCTACGCGCGTATATCAATCCCACCATACCGTCGGGAATCGCAACCGCAATGCCCGTATGGATAAACACCGTTTGATGCGGTTCGACCAAAACGTCTTTGCCCTCGCAAGCATACAGGTCTGCTCCTGCCGCATACGGCGTGCCATATTTGGGAACGATTGCGTTTTGGTTGAGTTTTTTGAATTTTACGGTTACGGTGTTCATAAGTTAGCCTTTTACGTTTTATTGATTTGATTTTATAACAATCACGATAGTTTTGTAAAGTAATAAAAATATGATATATATTTATAAAACCTCAAAATTAAATCGTGCGAAGCGAGGTATCGGCTTTGTGTATATAAAAAGGCAAAGAAAGTCGAGAAATTATTTTTGCCGTGCGATATAATGGGTAGCGTAAGGAGATAAGAAATGAAAGAACAGGTTTTAGCTGTCCAACGAATGCAGGATTATATCGAAAAAAATAATACGGAAGAAATCAGTTTAACGGATTTGGCGCGCGCATCGTTATTTTCTCCGTGGTATTCGTATCGGCTTTTTAGAGACAGTCTCGGATTGACTCCTACGGAGTATATCCGCAAGTATCGGCTTACACAAGCCGCGAAGCAACTAAAAAGCGGCAACGTCAAAGTAAGCGACGTGGCATTCGACGCGGGATTCTGCAACTTGGACACGTTTACACGGGCTTTTTACCGCGAATTCGGATTGAATCCGAGCGATTATATGAAAAACCCTATTCCTATCACATTCTTTATCCCTTACGGTGTGAAATACAGAGAACTTAAAAAGGAGGACATTGACGTGTCAAACATTCAACCAATTTTTATACAGGTCGTCCGTAAGCCCGAACGCCTGTGCATTATTAAACGTGGCAAAAAGGCGGAAAACTATTTCCCGTATTGCGAGGAGGTCAGCTGCGATGTATGGGGTATCCTTATGAGTATGAAATCGCTCTGCGGAGAACCTGTCTCAATGTGGTTGCCCGAGAAGTATAAAAAACCGAATACGTCCACATACGTTCAAGGCGTGGAGGTCGAAAACGATTATACGGGAATGATTCCCGAGGGGTTCGATACAATTCATCTGCCGGAAGCGGAGTACCTGATGTTTCAAGGCCCTGCATTCAAAGAGGAAGATTATTGCGAGGCTATTCGTAGCGTACAGGCGGCAATGGACGGTTATGACCCTTCCGTTATCGGCTATCGTTGGGATGACGAAAATCCGCGCATTCAATTAGAGCCTCGCGGACAGAGGGGATATATCGAATTGCGAGCGGTAAAGAGGATTCGAAAATGAGCGAAGCGATTTATATCATAAGTTAGCCTTTTACGTTTTATTGATTTGATTTTATAACAAGCACGATATTTTTGAATTAATAATTAATAATTATTAATTAATAATTGTGGAATATTCCTTGCGTGCAATGCGCGCCTGTCGTCACTCGTAGACAGGCTGAGCCGTAGTTTATAACTTAACGAAGTGTCGTTGTGAGCATCAACTATCCGTCTGAGCAACCGCCGAGCCGCCTCAAGGTTGCGAAACCTTATGCACAAAGTGCATACACCAAGCAACCGATATAGCGAAACTGCGGCAGAAATTTTTATTCCTCTACGACTGATAGCGTGTATCGGTTGCGCGGTAGCAGTTGCGAGAACAAATGCGGCTTATGGCAACAAATGCGTTTGTTGTCATCGCCGCAATGCCGTTTGAGCAACGTGACGCGTGTTTAGCATTCGGCGCAATTATTTTATTCCCATTCGATGGTCGCAGGGGGTTTTCCTGTAATATCATAGCACACTCTGCTCACGCCTTTGACCTCGTTGACGATACGAGATGAAATCTTGCTCAACACGTCGTAGGGTACGCGAGTGTATTCTGCCGTCATAAAGTCCGACGTGGTTACCGCGCGAAGCACGACGACGTAGCCGTAGTTGCGATAATCGCCGATTACGCCGACTGATTTCGTGTCGGTAACGACTGCGAAGTATTGGTCTGCTTTGACGTTTGCTTTTGCGATTTCTTCTCTCATAATGGCGTCGGAATCACGCAGAATGTCGAGTTTTTCTTTGGTTATTTCGCCGATAGTGCGGATTGCAAGTCCCGGGCCCGGGAAGGGTTGACGATTGACGAGATAGTCGGGAAGTCCGAGTTTTTTGCCGATTATACGCACTTCGTCTTTGAAAAGACCGCGAAGCGGTTCGACAAGTCCGACAAACGGCAAATCTTTTGGCAAACCGCCCACGTTGTGATGGCTTTTGATGTTTGCGGAGTTGTTTGCGCCCGATTCGATAACGTCGGGATAAATCGTGCCTTGCGCAAGGAAGTCATAACCTTTTTGCGAGTTTGCGACTTCGGCAAACGTCTTGACAAATTCTTCTCCGATGATTTTTCTCTTGCGCTCGGGGTCGGTAACGCCTGCGATTTTTGACAAGAAGTTTTCGCTTGCGTCCACAACTTGAAGTTTGAGCGGAAGGGGCGCGAAAGCCTCTTTTATTTGTTTTGTTTCGTCTTTGCGCATAAAGCCGTGGTCGACGTACACGCAAAGAAGTCGGTCGGGGATTGCTTTGCTCACGAGAGCCGCCACGACGGAACTGTCCACGCCGCCCGAGAGACCGAGCAACACTTTTTTGTCTCCGACTTTTTCGCGGATAAGTTGAATTTGAGTGTCGATATAATCGTCCAAAGAGTAGTCGCGAGTGGCTTTGCATACGCCGATGACAAAGTTTTCAAGCACTTTTTCGCCGTGGACGGAGCGTTCCACTTCGGGGTGGAACTGCACGCCGTATATATGCTTTTGCGCGTTTTCTATGGCAACGCAGGGACAATCGTCCGTCGTTGCGGTTACGGTAAAGCCGTCGGGAACGCGCGACACGAAGTCGGTGTGGCTCATAAGCATAATTTCGTCTTTGTCAAGACCTTTGAAAAGCGCGGAGTTGCCGATATGAACGTTTGTAGGGCCGTATTCGCGCACTTTGCCAGCTTCGACCTTTCCGCCGAATGCGTGTGCGACGTATTGCATACCGTAGCAGATGCCGAGGACGGGAATCCCGAGGTCGAACAAAGAGTTGTCGCACTTGGGAGCATCGTCGAGATAAACGCTGTTAGGACCGCCCGTAAAAATTATACCGATAGGACTCATTTCCTTGATTTTCTCAACGGAAATGCTTGCAGGTTCAACGACGGAATAAACGTGCATACGGCGCACCGTGCGCGCGATAAGTTCCTTGTATTGACCGCCGAAATCCATAACGAGAATAGTTTGGTTTTTCATAAATGCTCCTTAGTGGGGATTGATGCCTCAATTATATCCAAAAAACCGCTCAAAGCAAAGCGGATTGCGACATATATTTGCATTTTCACGATAGCAAATCTAAAAACGTTCGATTCGGCTCTATCGCACCCAAAACGCAAAACAAAAGAGCGCACAATGCGCTCTTTTATGGTCGTTATTGCTTACGGTGCGAATCTGCGCCTCGTTTATGCGTTTGCGCTATGAATGTCGTCAGCGTTTTTCGTTTTCTTTTGCCGCTTTTACGAACGCCGTAAAAACGGGATTAGGAGTTTCGGGCTTCGAAGTAAACTCGGGGTGGAATTGTACGCCCACGAAGAACGGGTGGTCTTTTACTTCCACGGTTTCGACAATACGACCGTCGGGAGATTTTCCGCTTATAACGAGACCTCCGTTTTCAAACGCTTCGAGATAGTCGCTGTTAAATTCGTATCTGTGGCGATGTCTTTCTTCGATTTGGTCTGCGGCGTATGCTTTTTTGATTTCCGTGCCGTCTTTCAATACGCACGGATATGCGCCGAGCCTCATAGTTCCGCCGATTTTTTTGCCCTTTTTGTCGGGAAGAATATCTATGACGTGAGAGCCGCTCTCTGAAAATTCTCCGCTTGTCGCGTCGTCGATTTTAAGGACGTTTCTTGCGTATTCGATGACGGTAACCTGCATTCCGAGGCAAATTCCGAGATAGGGTATTTTATGCTCGCGAGCGTATTTGCAAGTCGTTATCATTCCTTCAATGCCTCTTGTTCCGAAGCCTCCCGGGATAATGATTCCGTCGACGTCTTTGAGTGCTTTCGCAACGGTTTTTTCGGTTATCGTTTCGCTGTCTATCCATTTGAGGTCTATGCCTACGCCGTTTGCGCCGCCTGCGTGTTTGATTGCTTCGACAAGCGAAATATAGGAATCGCGCAAGGAAACGTATTTGCCTACGATTGCGATTTTTACCTTGTCCGATTTGATTTTGAGCGAAGCGACCGTTTTTTTCCATTCCGTGAGGTTGCAATCGTTATCGAGACTTAAAGCCTTGCTTATAGCGGTATAAAGTCCGTTTTTATACAACATAACGGGTGCGTCGTACAGACATTTGACGGTGGTGCTCGGCACGACCGCGTTCTCGTCTATAGAACAGAACAGAGAGATTTTCTTGATGATTTCTTCGGGAGGTTGTTTGTCCGAGCGCGTTACGACGACGTCGGGGAATATGCCGAAACGCTGAAGTTCGCGCACGGAGTGTTGCACGGGTTTCGATTTGAATTCGTCGGAGCAAGACATATAAAGCAGCAGACAAACGTGTATAAAAGCGCAGTTTTCTCTGCCGACGTCGAGGCTGAATTGACGCAACGCTTCGAGGTAGGGCTGGCTCTCTATATCTCCCACCGTTCCGCCGATTTCGGTAATGAGAATGTCCGCGTCGGATTCTTTTGCGGTTTGCAAAATATGCTCCTTGATTTCGTTGGTAACGTGGGGAATGATTTGCACCGTCTTTCCGCCGTATTCGCCCGCGCGCTCTTTGTTGAGGACGGATTGAAAGAGTTTTCCGCTCGTAAGAGAGGAGCTTTTGGACAGGTTTTCGCCGATAAATCTTTCGTAATGTCCGAGGTCGAGGTCGGTTTCGGCTCCGTCCTGCGTTACGAACACTTCGCCGTGTTGCGTCGGGTTGAGCGTGCCGGGGTCGATGTTCATATACGGGTCGAATTTTTCGACGTAAACGCTGTAACCTGCGGATTTCAAAAGTCTGCCGAGCGACGCCGCCACTATGCCTTTGCCGAGTCCGGATACGACTCCGCCCGTTACGAAAATGTACTTGCTCATTTGTGTGCCTCCGTGATAAAAATTTGTATGTTTTTTAGTTTATTTATCGTGTTTTGTGCCCTTAAAAAACAAAAAAAAGGCGTTTTTTTTTAACTAACCGAGTCAGTCAAAAGAAAAAACGCCTTTTTAGGTCTTGTTATGGGGTGTGGAGCGTATCTTTTTTCGAATGAAAATCGCAATGAATTTTTGCGGTTTCCTCAAAAAAAATACATTTGGAATGATACCATATTTTCGACGGATGTCAATAGATTTTCATCAACTTTTTTAAGGAAATTTTTTAAGAATATCGGTGTGGAGCAAAATCTGCGTCAATGCTCAAAACTACGGTAACGCGATTGAGTCAATAAACTTTTCTGCCAAGCAAATAATCAACGGACACGTCAAACAAATCCGCAAGTTTTACGAGGTTTTCAAGCGTCGGTTCGGCTTGACCTTTTTCATAGCGGATATAGGAAGGTTGCGAAATCCCGAGCGCAAGCGCGACTTGTCGTTGAGTCAGCTTGTTGAGTTTTCGCTGTTCTATGAGTGCTTGTTGAAATCTTTCCATAGGCTTTATTATTGACAATGATAGCAATATGTTATAAAATATTGGCAAAATATAGCGATACGCTATCAATACAAGGGAGAAGTAATGATGAAAAAGACGGTTTTTATATCCATATTAGCCGTGGCTATGTGCATAATTTTGTGCGCTTGCCTCGTTGCTTGCGGCGAAAAGGGCGGCAGTACCCCGCAGGTTGAAAAACCAAGCGTCGAACCTGAAAAATTGCCTACCGCGAGCGAACTCGTCACGGCTCGTACAAACGCAAAGAACGCAAACGAGCAAAACTACGATTTTTATCTTAATCTTGCAGGCACTATCGACGCGCTTGGCATAACCGAAACCGCAAATGCGAATTACGACGGAAAATACAGATTTAATTCGTCTACGGGCGACCTCAAATTCCGTAGACAAACGAGCGGAATTTTGCTCGTCGATTCCACGGAGTATATCTACACTCAAAACGACGCCAAAATCAAGGTTGTTGCAAACGAAAAAGGCGAAGTGAAAAAGTCTGCGGTTTTGCCGAAAGAGGACGAGGGTCTCGACCTTATCAACATTCCGTTCGTTGCGCTCGTAAACGGTTTGAAAGAGGAAAATATAAGCAAAATCGAATTGTCGGGAAAAACCGATTATAAGTACGTTGCAACGCTTGCGCTTCAATCGAGCAACAACGTCGTATCGGGACTTCTCGGAAAACTCGAAAAACTCGGAACGCAAGTGAATCTCAACGGCGTGAGCTTTACGAACCCTATGGGCGTAAAACTGTTTTTCAATCTTGACGATACGCAAAAACTCGTTGATTTCAAAATGAGCGCGGATATTTCTTTCCCCGTCAAAAGCGTGAGCGCGACAATCAAACTCACATATACGCAAAAAGAAAACGACTCGAAGATAACGATTCCGTCCACTCAAGGACTGATTGTCGGAAAAGACGCAATCAAAAGCGAGATGAACGTTATTGACAAGGCAATCGAAGATTTGAAAAATTCATCCGCATATTCGATAGATTTGGAAGCGAGAAACGAGTTTGACCCTGCGTGGAATATAAACGCCACCGTGGATAAGTACATCGCGAGAATGTATAAAAACACCGACTCGGAGACGGGCAGAGTGGACTTCAATCATTCGTTTGCGTACAAGGCGCACACCGATACCGACGATAAGGACACGTTTAAGTTTACCGTCGGAAACGTCAAGACGGGCGAAGTGTATCGCATATCGAGAAAAGGAACGAACACAAATACGTTGCTTGACGGAATAAGTGCGGACGAACGATTCGATTATCTCACGTCCATTGCCAAAGCTGATTATTCCGACGTCGATTGCATCAAAAAAGCGGAAAAAGACGGAAGCGTGTTTTACTATATTTATCTTGACAAAACGTCAACGCACAACGTGCAAAAGAAGATAACCGACGTCATCAACTCAAACCCGACGGACAACGTTACGGACGTGCAGAACTACTTTAACGAGGATAATCGTATAGACGAAGCCGAAATGGTGGTCGAGATAAAAGACGGCGCATTGGTTGCAATCGATATAACCACTCAACTGCGCTATTGCCCGACGGGCGGAGAATATACCGAAAGAAATATCGTGCTTACAAACACAATATCTCTTGTCGTCAACGACAAACTGTCCGCCGCGCAGGACTACGTTGCTCCCGATGCGGTCTCGACGACGCTCGGACATTACGGACTTAATAACGCAAAATTTTATATATTGTAAGAAATATATATAGAAGAAAGTAAAAACATAAAAATAAAAACGCTATGCACGTCGCATAGCGTTTTTTGTATGTTTGGTTTTGGTTATTTTACGAGGTCGATGAGGGCAAGGGCGCGCTTCAATGCGAGCTTGCTGTTGACCTTGAATTGGAAAGGCACTTCCTCGTAAACTTTCTTGTGTCCGGTTGCGGTGTGGGGAGTGCGACCGTCGTTGAACTCGGGTGCGTCGGGGTCGAGAGGAAGATTGATGCGCAAAGACGTGCCGATAATGGTCACTTTGGCAACGATGTCGCCTTCTCTGCGATAAGTGTCGCATTGCTTGCTGATACGGCTCTTGATTTTTGCGGTTCCCTTCGGAGTTGCCGTGAGCGCGTCCTTAAGAATGGCATAACGCTCTTTGACGATGTCGTCGGAGAGTGCGTATTTTTCTGCAAAAGTGAGGCTCTTTCTTGCCGCTTTCTTTGCCATAACTTTGTCGTAGTCGAATTTTTTGCCGAGAGAAGATTCGAGCGTGGTCACGTCGTCGTCCTCTTTTTTGACTTCTGCGACTTTTTCCACCGTTTTGGGCTTGTTCATTTCCTCAAACGCAGATGCGCAGGGGAGAGCGACGTCCTTGTCGCAGAAAGCGCAATAATCGTATGCGCCGCACATATCGCGGTGGTTGGAAACGCTGTCGTTCCACTTTTGCTCGTCCAATTTGGCTTGCAATGCAATTTTGTCCATAGTATACTCCCTTAATGATTATAGCGGTCAAACCGCAATCTATTCCGTTGAAATCGTGAACATTGTACACAAATAAATCGGATTTGGCAAACATTTACGACACTAAAAATATATTTTTTCGACATTTTGAACGTTTATTGAAGCAAAAACGAGAAAACGGCGTAGTTTAGCAATTTTTTTGCACATCTAACGACATCGTTTTTTATGCGTACGACAAAATCGATTATCTAACGAGATATACGGTTTTTATACCCGAACGGCGGATATAAAAAACGCGTCGGCAATTTTGCCGACGCGACGATAATATATCTGTCAAGTGAATGACAGGAAGGTGTTGAGGTCGGCGTTTACGACATCCTCGGCACGCTTTACGTCTCGGTTCTTCAGCGCGCCGTGATAGTTTTCAAGCACGTTCAATCCGTATTCCAAGCCGTTTCTTTTCAAATCTTCTTCCCAGAACGGAATCGTGAGAGGTTTGAATGCGTTGAAAAGCATAGGCGTAATCAGATTTTTCGATTGAATACAAACTTCTCTCGTAAATTCAAAAAGACATTCGGCAAGCCCGTGCGAATCTCCGTCCGCACAAGCGGTTCTGCCTCTTTGCAATATTTCGTCGAGAGCGGGGCAGTTTTCGCCTGCGAGATTGTCTATCGCGCCTTTTATTGACGGTATCTCGATGTATCTGCGCACGTCGATAATGGATTTGGTGGTGTTTTCGTCGAGTTTTCCGCCGTTAAAGCGCAACAGCGCAAAGAAAGTATCTATCGTACCCGTGCGCAGGTAGTCTGCAATATATACGCCTTTTCTCGGCACGACTTCGACGAATCCTTTTCTTTCAAGCTCGCAAATAGCGTCGTGTATGGCTGTCTTGCTTGTGGAAAACTGCTGGCTCATCTCTCTTTCGGACGGCAGTTTTTCGCCGATTTTGAGATTGCCGAGAAGAATTTGATTCTCGAGTTGCGTGAGCAACAACTCTTTTAGCGTGGGAACTTTGATTTTTACTGCTACGAACGGCATAAATACTCCTTTGATTGTGGTTTGACCACAATCACACCTGTTATTATAAACGACAGTTGACATAAAATCAATACTAAACGAATATTTTTTCAAAGGAATATTGATTTTATTTTATCGATATGCTATTATCTCATTATACTGGTCAGACCACAAAAGGAGGTAAATATATGGCTAGAAAATACGACGCCGTCGTCATCGGCGCAGGCACGGGCGGATTGTCCGCGGCTCTCGCTCTCGCAACGGCAGGCAAAAAAACGCTGCTTTTGGAACAACACAATCTTCCGGGCGGATGTTCGACGAGTTTTATTCGCGGCAGATTTGAGTTCGACGCGTCTTTGCACGAATACTGCGGTATCGGCAGCAAGGGCGACTGGGGTTTGCCCGGTAAAGTTATGATGGAGGACTATAAGCTCAACATCAACTGGCTTTTGGTACCCGAACTTTACAGATGTATCGGTATAACGAGGAGCGGAAAACGCTTTGACGTTACTTTGCCCGTGGGAATCGACAACATCATAGACGTTATGGAAAAGACGGTCCCCGGTTCGAGAGAACCTATGAAAACGTTCTTTGCGCTCGCAAAAGAGTGCGTGGACGCACACGATTATTTTTCCGCGCACATATTCGACAAGTTTGACAAAAACGACGTGGTCAAAGTGGATAACTTGTACTATATGAAGCATTTTCCCAACTTCCTGCGCATAGCGGAAAGGCCGTTCAACGCCGTGCTTAGAAAAATCGGTATGCCCGAGGACGCAATCGACATTCTCGATGTGTACTGGACGTACATCGGTATGGATTACGAGCGTTTGAGCTTCGTGCATCAGGCGTGGATGGTGTATATGTACGCAACCAAATGCCCTGCGATTTGTCAATACAACGCCCACGGAATGACCGTTGCGGGCGTGGAACGTTTCCGTGAACTCGGCGGAGAACTCTGGCTCAACGTCAAAGCGAACAAGGTCGTGTCCGACGACAACGGAAAGATTGTCGGCGTCGATACGAGCGTAGGATTCGTAGAAACGAATTACGTCATCGCAAACGTCAATCCGCAAACGGCGTATACGGGACTTTTGGACGAACGCATCAAAGTACCCGAGCGCGAAATCAAAAAAGCGCACGCTATGAAACACAGCATCAGATTCTTCAATGCGTACGTCGCGCTCAATAAGAGCGTCGAGGAGTTGGGTATAAAAGATTACACAATCTTTATGCCGGGTACTTTCGACACGGAGAAAAACTACGAAGCGAGCAAGCATTACGAGGGTAACGACCACAGCGTCGTGGTTATCTACAACGTCGTCAATCCCGAGGCGTCTCCGAAAGGCACCACCGTTATGACGTTTACGATTCCGTACACCGAGGACGTGTGGGCAAAGTTTACCCAAAGAGAATACGTCAAACGCAAACAAGACCTCTTTAAGAAGGTAATGGACAACTTTGAAAAGGACACGGGCATCATAATTCACGATTGCATCGAAGAAATCGAAATGGCGTCTCCGTGGACGTTCGCGCACTATCTCAAAACTCCGCAAGGCACCACTTACGGTTACGATACCAACGACTGGAACACTATGGTCGCAAGACTTATGAACATCAAAAAGGACCAACCGATTCACGGATTCAAGACTTGCGGCGCGGCAGGCGCGAGAGGAGACGGCTACAGCCAAACGTATATCAACGGCAAAGAAATGGCAGTTTTGCTTCTCGAAGATATGAAGGAGGACGAAAAATGAAAAACGTAAAATTCAGCTCCGTCGGGCTTATGGATATTCTGTATTTTGCCACAAGACCCAAAAACAGAGAAAAAATGATTCAATCCGCATCTACGGCTCCGCTCGTCGTCGAGTACGAAACCAATAGAAAAGCGGAAGAAAGACACCCCGAAAAACAAGAATTTATCATTACAGACGTCGTGGAACACGACGCAAACGTCAAGTCCTACTTCCTTGAGAAAAAAGACGGCACCAATCCTGCGTTTTTCAGAGCGGGACAATACGTCGTCGTCCGCCAATACATTGACGGAAAACTCATTGCACGTCCGATTTCCTTATCTTGCGGTCCCGACTTTTCGCTCGACGGCAAATACGTTATTACCGTAAAACGCGCGCCGAACGGATTTATGAGCGATTACATTCTCGACAACTGGAAGGTCGGAGACGACGTTGTCACTTCAGGCCCTCAAGGCGTGTTCTATTACGAAGGTTTGCGCGACGCGCGCAACGTAGTTGCGGTTGCAGGCGGCAGCGGTATTACTCCGATTCTTTCTATGGCGTATGCGATTATGGCAGGGGACGAGGACTTCAATCTCACGATTTTGTACGGTAGCAGAACGGAAAAGGATATTTTGTTCAAGAAAGAATTTGAAGAAATCGGCAAACGCACAGACAAAGTTAAAATAGTGTACGTTCTCTCCGACGAACAAAAAGACGGATGCGAAAGCGGTTTTATCACAGCCGAACTCATCAAAAAGTATGCGGGAGACGAACAATACAGCGTGTTTGCTTCGGGTCCGCAGTCGATGTATACTTTCCTCGACGGAGAGGTCGCAAAGCTCGGAATCGCACAAAAATTCTACCGCAAAGAACTGTTCGGTTCTGCAAAAGAGCCGTGGAAATTGCCTGCATATCCGCAAGAGGCAAAAGACAAAGTTTTCAATATGCACGTCAAGATGTGCGATAAGGAATTCGATATTCCGTGCAATGCCAACGAAAATATGCTCGTGGCGTTGGAGCGCGCAGGCATCGCAGGTCCCAACCGTTGCAGAGGTGGTATCTGCGGTTGGTGCAGAAGCAAACTTTTGAGCGGAGAAGTGTTTATCCCCGAGAATACGGACGGCAGACGTGACGCCGACAAAGTGTACGGATATATCCACCCGTGTGCGTCTTTCGCGCTTTCCGATGTCAGTATCGAAGTGCCGAACAACAAATAATCAATCGAATCGAAACATGCACGATACAACAAAACGCGCACTTTATGTGCGCGTTTTGCATTGATAAAATATCAATATGTACAATATGGTTATTTTAATAAATCATAAATTTCATCGGTTTTCGGGAAACACCAACCCATTCGATTGCCTTTCAATTTTACAACGATAGAGATTCCGATACGTCGAATATATTTTATATCCGCTTTTGAAAACTCAAAGACGGCTTTTGTCGGAATACAGACGACAAAAAACGTTTCGTCTGCTTTTATGAGTTGATATTCGATAACTTCGTCCGACGTGGTTTTATCAAAATAAGCGTTCATCTTTTTCTTTAGTTTCAAATAAAGAATAAAATAACATATTATAATGAAAACGACGAGAACCGATAGAGGCAGTCCGTAATATGTCAATGCTTCTTTGTCCACCAGCAATCCTATGATAATAAAATACACGGACAATGCAAAGAAGAATATTTCGGCAATCATAAGCGGTAAATATTCCGCAAAAGCGGCGTCCAATGCACGCCGATTAATATCGGATTTTTTTGACGAATATGTAATCATAGTTGCTCCGTTTTATTTGAGTTCTGTCATTTGCAAAACAAAACTTTTGTTTCGTTGAGTTTATAGTAGTAGCTTTCTTTGCAAAAACAGTTTATTAAGACGTCGATACAAATTCCCGTTGACATTTTTATAAGTAAGTCGCTTGTTTTCGTTACGGTTACTTTTTTAATATAACCGTCTTTCAAAAGGTCGGACACAGTCGGCATTTCGGAACTAGCCAAACTTTCTCCGTCAAAGAAAGGGCGGTTGTCTTTGCCTATCATCGTTTCCCAACCCGATAAGAACAATTTTTTGCCGTCGTGTATGCGGATAAGTGCCATATCCACCGATAGATGTGCGCCGTCGTCGAATACAAATTCAAAAACGCCGTCTCCGTCTTGTCTCAATGTAAAAGAGTTGATAGAGTGGTTTTTTAAATTGTAGAACTCGTTTTTATTCGGTACGACTATCATACGCCTCTCCTTTTTCGCAACGGAAGTCGTTGCCGTCAAAGAAAAACACAAATTCGTTATCTTTGTTTTTTATTCTCAAATATTCACCTTGCATTTTTACGTCAACGTAAGCGCAAAGCTTGATATTATTGTCAAAAACGATTGTCAAATCTCCAAAAGCGTTGAGCGTAGCGTTTTTGACGTGTTTGCCTTTCAAAACTTGCAACGTTTCGTCGATATGCTTTGCCAAAAGGTTTGATTTCTCGTTGATTTCCTCGCCTGTGTACTCGGATTTTATTTCTTGATAATCAGTCGTAAACGTTTCGTCGCAAGATGATAAAATCATTGCGCCGTTGTGAGTTATCCTCATAAAATTTGATATATAAAGCGACGTGTCGTTGTCAAATCGCAAGTGTATAAAATCAGGTTCGGCAAAACCGAAATAGTTTTGTTTCCTTAACAAACATACAGCTTGTCCGATTAGATTTTTTAGCACATTGTGTAAATGCATTTTATCTTTTTGGCTAATTATCATTTATCGTTCTCCTTATCGAAATACGTCGATGTCAGCCATTTTGCATATTTGTTTGCTTCTGTTTCAAGACTTCTGTCGGTTTGTTTTTCGTCTTGGTAAAAATACCATTGATAATAATGCGACAATTCGTGGACTATGGCAAACACGACGTATTCGTAATCGGCGTCGCCTGCAATGTATATTCGTGGCAATTTCGTACGGCTCAAATCTCCCGAGGCAAAGAAAATTCCTTGGCAGGTATAACCTTTTTTTGAGGACGGGAAATGCTTTTTGTTTTCGACAAACACATTGCATCTGACGGGGAAGAAGTATCTTTTTTTCAGCCACTCGAAAAACCGTGCGATTCTTGTCGATGTGTCTCGAGGAAGGCTTTTGTCAAAATAAACGTATAACCCGCAGGATTTGCTGTCTGCGTAGTGATTTTTATATTCAATATCTATCCATATCGAGTTTTTTGAATATGTCATACGTTTTTGTGCGGCTTATTTGTTGTCGGACTTGTCGGATTCGCCGTTTATTATTGCTCTTATTTTGTCTATATAATACGGTTGATTGTTGAAATATTTGCGCTCATAATGCTCAATCAGCAATCGAACGGTAATGATTTCAAGAATACTTGCAACAACGACGCCTATCATTAAATATAAATCTACCGAATCGTTTTTTACAACAAAATGCACGGTTATCAATGTGACGATTGAAACAATGCAAATTGAATACGCTATTATGCTGAAGATAAATGCAGGCAGATACGTTCCTTCGTTTGGCTGTTCCAAAGACGGACCCGACGCCGATTCGTTTTTGCGGTCCGACGGAAACCAAAGAGGGATTTTCTTTGTCTTGACTTTCTTTTTCATACTGTAATTCAATATTTTATCCATTATTTCTATCCAATGGAAAGATATTATCGTCCACAATAAGACAAAACTGCAACCTAACCAACAATATGGCATTAAAGTCAAAACCTCCATTAGCATTGCCGAGCGTACAAGCGTTTTTTTCCGACCGTATCGCTTATCGTACTATACGAACGTTATATGAAAATCGCGCTTTGTTGTGCCTTCGATTATGTTATAAACAAAAGTAGTCGATATGTCAATAGGGTATTGGCTCGGACGTTAATAAAAACGCCGCTTTCTTTAAGAGAAAACGGCGTTCGGTGTTCCCGACGGGAGTCGTAAGGACCGAAGTGACGAAATAGCGTAGCGTCAGCCACGGAAGTGGGGGCGGGTGCAAAGCACGTGCGCAATGCGCACAACTACCGCAAGAAAAACAAACACACCCCACCATAGGGTGTGATTGGTGTTCCCGGCGGGAGTCGAACCCACGGCCTTTCGCTTAGGAGGCGAACGCTCTATCCTGCTGAGCTACGGAAACGTTTTGCTTTGATATAATAACACAACGATTGCCAAAAATCAATTTTTGAATGTCATTTGGTCGATTGGAATTTGACATCCGCTTCGCGCGTATTGTATGGCGTTTCGCTATCGCTTATAAATAGTCGAGGGAATAGGTTGGTTTGTGGTACTCGCCTACGGCTCATACCAAATCAAGAAACTCGGCAGAGGTACTCTGTTATAGTTTCGTGGTACATACGCCTTCGGCTAGTTCCACTACACAAACTTCGGCACGCAAAGCGTGCTCATTTTTATATCCGTTTCAACGTTTGCGCAAGCGCAAGTTGAACAATCTATGGTATTTCGCTGACGTTCATACCAAATCAAGAAACTCTGCAGAGGTACTCTGTTATAGTTGTGTGGTACTTCGCCTAACGGCTCGTTCCACGGCACAAACTTCGGCACGCAAAGCGTGCTCATTTTTATATCCGTTTCAACGTTTGCGTAAGCGCAAGTTGAACGGATATAAAAAACTGAGTGCACACTATGTATGCACTCAGCGAAGTTTGTGGTCGGAGTAACGGGACTTGAACCCATGGCCTCTTGACCCCCAGTCAAGCGCGCTACCAAACTGCGCTATACCCCGATAAATTTCATTAAGTTTGTTTTATAACTGTCCTTGTTCGACGGCGTGTCCTTATGTTTGGGAGCGCGCTCGCGCATTTCCGTCAGGTCTTGCGGTTTCGACACAATGTGACAAGTGATGTTGCGAGATACGGAACAATTCCATTTGCGGTCGTTGCTTATCGCAAACCAAACTGCGCTATACCCCGAAATAGTTGTTAAATTGTATCTTACTGCTCAAACAGCATAGGTATTGTAACTCAAAAAAACGGTTTTGACAAGTTACTTTCGCAAATATTGAAAAAAATATTGACGATTGCGTTTTTGTTTGTTCAAAACGCACAAAAAATAAAAAAGCCCCGACGCGTCGTCGGGGCAGTTTATATTGGCAATCAGTTTTCTTTTTGTGCGAGGTCGTCGATTTTTTCGACGAAAGAACAAAGCACGCCGAAAGTCTTTGCAAGGCAGTCCTCGTTTACGTCCTCTGCGACGTCGAGGCGAGTGTGATAATAACGGGGAAGATTGAAGTTCATTGCGGTTACGCACACGCTGTTAAAGCCGCCTTGAGTGAATGCCGCCGCATCGGTTGCTCCGAGAGCGACGCTACCTTTTTTGCACGTTGCGCCTTCGTCTTTGCAAGCGTCGAGCCAAAGTTCGGTCGCTTCGGTATCGCATTTTATAAAGCCGTTCATATCCTTGTAATTGACGAGCATATGGTCGTCCTCTCGAATCGTATCGATGCAAAGAACGGTCGTGGGGCAGTCTTTGAAATCGTCCTTGTGGGCTTTAACCCACGCTTTCGAGCCGCGCAAACCTGCTTCTTCGCCGCCTGCGCAGATGCATCCGACTTCGGTGTTTTCAAATTCGATGCCGTTGTCGTTGAGAGCCTTGAGGAATGCAATGCCCATTGCGCATCCCGTGAGGTTGTCCGTTGCGCCGTCCGAGATTATTCTCGGGTTGAACAATATATACATCAATATCCAGAAAGGCACGAATACGCCGCTGCAACAGAGCGCGATAAACAGAGCCTTGTCCGCAATCGGGGTGTAGATTGCGCCTTCCACGCAAGCGGCTACTGCGATTGCAAACAAATACAAAATTCCGATAATCGAAATAAGGAAGTGCGCTATAAACGCTTTTCCGCCGAGATAGTAGTTGAGCGTCCACTCGTATGCGGCGTCTGCGTGTCCGCATATAAGCACTCTGCGTTTCACTTCGCCTTGCGGCTTCTTTATGGCGGTCATATTGAGAGATTGACGTTTGGGGAACAAAAAGTCCACCACTTGGCGATAAAATACGAACTCAAGCACCATAAGAGCCATTGCCACGCATATAAGTCCTATCGAAAGCACGGGAATGAAGAACGCGCTGACGAATGCGCCGAGAATAAGCGTAACCGATATGTATATCCAGCCCATAAATGCAAGCGGATGCGCTTCGTAGGGTTGAGTCGTGACTTCGCTTGCGTAGGGTGCGACTTCCTCTGCCATATACTTTACGGCGTCGACCTCGCCTTTGCTTCCGCAGTCGCGCTTTCCGAAAGATTTAATCACTCGAGTGATAAAGTCGTGCATATATTTTGCACTTTGCGTTTTGTTGTCTTTTAAGGGCGTGAGTTTCATAATATTTCTCCTTATTCGGATATATCGATTATAAATAAATTATTTATACAAGTCAATACGCGCGCGAGCAAAACGCCTATTTGTTGAGCATATTTGCCATATCGTTATATGCTTTGGATATGCCTTCTATGATGTCGGGGTGCGAGAAGGTGTGATGATACACGATTGCGGTTTCGCGAATCATACTCAGATTTTCGATAGGAAGCGCAACGAGCGAGCCTTTGTTGATTTCCTTATAGCACGCACTCTTTGAAAGAATGGATACGCCTATATCTTTTTTTACGAGATTGCGAATCGTCGCAATGCTGTCGACCTCGATTGTTACGTCGAAGTTGTCGAGCGATTCTCCTATCGAGGAAAGCGCGTTTTCAAATTTTTCTCGAGTAGACGACGACGGAAGTCGCAAAATGAGATGCTGCTTTTTGAGTTCGGAAAGAGTGATTGCCGTCTTTTTGGCAAGCGGATTCCTCGGAGACGCCATACACAGCAACATATCCGTGTCGATAACCATAAAATTGAATGACGGATTGGTGGGTTTTTCCTCGATAATGGCAACGTCTATTTCAAAATTTTCCAACATATCATAAAGATTTTTTATGTTGTCAGTAATTAAAGTTATGCTGACGTTATCGTCTCCGAGTGCCATTTTGGACAACGCTTCCACCATAAAGCCGCTTTCTTGAGTATGTGTAATGCCGATACGAATTTTGTTGATGTTGTATTTGGCGTTTTTGATTTTTTCTTGCATTTTTTCGGCAAGCGCTTTCATTCTGCGCGCGTACAAAAGCGCGATTTCCCCTTCGGGAGAGAGTACCAGTTCCCCCTTTTTTCTCAAAAACAGAGTGGTGTGCAACTCCTCCTCCAACTTTTTGATATGTTGGCTTACCGCAGGTTGCGTAAGAGACAAAATCTCTCCCGCTTTTGTAAAATTCTTCGTTTCGCAAACCGTTATCAGGGTGTCGAGTCTGTCGTCGAGCAAAGACATAATTTCCTCCTGTTATTACGAATATTTATCAATGTATAAATACTCATAATTTGACTTTATGTTGACAAAATCATAACATACCGGTGTGAGTTTGGCAAGCCCGATTCGCAATATTGGCAGAAAAGCAGAGGTAGAAAAGTGCTGTTGCAAAATTTTTCAAGCGTGTCACAGGTAATAATATCCGTCGCGATTATGTTGATTGCGGGATATGTAATGTCGCGTTTGACAAAAAAAATGAAACTCCCCAACGTAACGGGATATATCATTGCGGGCATATTGATAGGTCCGTATTGCATCGACGTTATTCCTACGAAAGTCGTGGAAGGAATGAGTTTTCTTGCGGACATCGCGCTTGCTTTTATCGCTTTCAGCACGGGAGAGTTTTTCAAGTTGTCGACTCTCAAAAAGAACGGCGGAAAAAACGTGGTCATCACGGTGTTCGAAGCGTTGCTGGCTTCTATAGTCGTGTTTTTGATTATGTATTTCGCACTCGGACTCAGTTTGCCGTTTTCAATCGTACTCGGCGCGCTTGCCGCGGCAACGGCTCCCGCATCCACTATGATGACGATAAGACAGACGGGCGCAAAGGGAGATTTCGTAAATACGCTTCTTCAGGTCGTTGCTCTCGACGACGTTGTGGGACTCGTTGCGTTTTCCGTGGCTATCGCGGTTGCCACGGCGTCGCTTGCAGGCACGGTTACGGTGGGCAACGTGTTGCTGCCGATTGTTTACAATATCGTTGCGTTCGTGCTTGGCGGATTGCTCGGATTCTTGCTCAAATTGCTTATATCCAAGCGTTCTACGGACAATCGACTTATCATTGCGGTTGCGACGATATTCGGATTCTGCGGAATATGCTCTTTTATGGACGTGTCCCCGTTGCTCGGTTGTATGGCTATGGGTACGGTGTATATGAATACCGCCAAAGACGAAAAACTTTTCAAACAACTCAACTATTTTTCGCCGCCGATACTGTTGTTGTTCTTCGTTCGCTCGGGCGTAAATTTCAAGCTCGACGCACTCGTCAGCAGCGGACAGTCGGTCGGCGGAGTGTCTTTGCTCGTCATCGGTATCGTGTATTTCTTTGTAAGAATCGTGGGTAAGTACGGCGGCTCGTTCCTCGGATGCCTCATTGTCAAAAAGGACAAAAAAGTACGCAACTATCTCGGACTCGCGCTCATACCGCAGGCAGGCGTGGCAATCGGCCTTGCGACGCTTGCGTCCCGAACCATAGGCGGAGACACGGGCAGCGCTCTCGAAACGATAATTCTTGCATCGAGCGTACTGTACGAATTGATAGGCCCTGCGTGTGCGAAACTTGCGCTGTATTTATCAAAGTCCTATTCCAACGATATAAACGTGGTCGTGCCGGACGAGCAAGTTGAGCAGGTCGAACAAAAGAACGACGTCGAAGTGCTTATCGACAAGATAAATCATATCAGGCAGACTTTGCCACCGCCCGAACCCGTGCAAGAGGAAGAAAAGGCGTTTGACGAAGCGGCCGAAGAATACTATGTGTTAAATCTGAATACCAGACAGCGTATAAAGAGATAGGAGGTTCAAAATGAATTATATTGACCCGCTTGCAAAAGCGATGGGAGAATGGTCGTATACCGTAACGGTATATTCCATATTGTTGAGAGTGGTGGTACCCGTACTGTTTGCGTTTTACGTCGGATGCGAAAGGTCGACGAAAGGACACACCGCAGGTTTGAAAACGTTTATTTTGCTCTCGCTTTCGTCAACGGCGTGTATGCTTATCGACGCGAGTTTCGGGCTTAAAGTACCCGTATGCTCCGTCGGCGCGATAATCGGTACGGCAATGCTCGGCGGCAACTCCATACTGTTCGGCGCAAAGAATCAGATTAAAGGGCTTACCACTTCGGCGTGGCTCTGGTCGTGCAGTATATTCGGACTCGTTTCCGGCGCGGGATTGTATACGATAGTGCTTGCGTTGTTGGTGGTTTACGTTGTGATATTGCAAGCGTTTCCCGCTCTTGAAAAGCAACTCAAACAACGCTCCAACCATTTTGAAATACATCTCGAGTTGCTCTCTAAAAACGATTTGCAGTCGTTTATGTCCACGCTTCGACAACTCGGTATGCGCATAGACGATGTGGAACTCAACTCGGCGTTTATCAACTCGGGACTCAGCGTGTATTCATTGAGACTCTCCATCGAAAGCAAGGAACTCAAGAAGTACAAAACGCACGACGAGATAATCGAAGCACTCAGAAACATCGAGTATATCCATTATATAGAAGAAATAAAATGATTTGATTTTGGGAGGTCGGGAGGGAGACGGCGACGGCTTGCAGGAGCAAGCCGTTGCCACACAAGAATTCGATATTTCAAAGTCAAAACATAACGCGATAAAAATATAAACTCTCGCAGAAGCGAGAGTTTATTTGTATATTTCCGTTAAATAAAAGCCGTGTCGTGTGAAAAACGAACATTAAGGTTTGCGGAGTTTTCCGTCTATGCCTTTGATGAGGAAGCACTTGCCGACGAGCGAATCGATTTTTGCGCAACCGAAAACTCGGCTGTCGTCGGAGTGGTTGCGATTGTCTCCCATACAGAACATATACCCTTCGGGAACGACGAAATCCATATCTTCGCAATACCAGTTTTTTTCGTTTATATAAGGCTCGTCGAGAACCTGTCCGTTGAGATACACGACGCCTCCGCTGATGCGAATGCTGTCTCCCTCAAGTCCGATAACGCGCTTGACGAGCGAGATATAATTGCCGTTAGAGTCTTTTATCCAGTCCGGAGTGAACACGACTATGTCGCCGTGTTTGAGCGTTGCTTTTTTGTTGAGATAAAGCACTTCTCCGTTGGTACGTTCTTTTTCGCTGTCGCCCTCTTTAACGGCACCGTTTCCGCCGTCGAGAGTGGGGTACATCGATATTCCGTCCACGATAAAGGACGAGAAAACGTATTTTTTGAGAAGCAACGCGCTCATAACCGCAAGCACGACAACCAAAAGAACGCATATTACCGCAACGATAATGCGTTTCGGTTGAGGTTTCGTCGGCAACGTTGCCGTCAGTTCGGTTTGTGGAGAGTCTTGCATATCAAAGTATATTTTTTCTTTTGCGAATTATTTTCAAATCCACAAAAAATTATTGAAAATCGCGCCGTTTACGTCTTTGATTTCAATCGCTTTTGCGGTGTTGAACGCAGAGAGCGTTCTGCCTTCGTCGCTCTTGAAGTCGGAACTTTCAAAGAGCAGTTTTTGCCAAAATTCTCCGCCACTCAGTTGCGTGTGTGCGGTGTAGCGTTTGAGGTCGGGATAAGACAGTACCGAGACTTCCAACTTGCGCTTTTCGGGAGAGTATGCGTCGAGGTGCAACGACGCGGAGCGGGGGAGAGATTTCATCTCGTGTATACTGCGGCAAAGCGACAGGCTTCCCACGCCCAAAGAAATTCCTTTTATTCCGAAAGGGCCTTCGGCGTTTTTGAGGGAATTGTCGTCAAGCAACGGAGAGGGCGTTTTTGCGCAGAACGTGCCTATGCCCATACTTCCGTCGTAGATTATGCTTGAATTGCGCGTTGCCGAATCGGTTGCGACGACGTCGTGTTTGGAGGGGATAATCTCCGATACCTTTGTGGAAACGACTTCTCCGTCGTCGTATGCAAAAGTCGCGTAAGCCACTATCAATTCGTCCTCGTCGTATACGGGTACGTCGCAAACGTATTCTCCCTCGCCGACTTTTTGAGTGAGTTGATATACCGACCAGAATCTCTCCTTGGAGATAGGCTCGCCGTAGCTTATGTAAATGCGACGGGATTCCGCGTCTTTGGTTGCGTTTACTCTTGCATACAGTCTGTCGTCGATGACGTCAAAGTGGACGGACAATTCGATTTGCGCTTTGTCGTTGTCGGAGGCAAGGTTTTTGCGCAGCCATTCGAGGCACGCGATACCCGTAGACCTCGTAATCTGTTGACCGCAAGAGTCGGAGATGATGAGTTGCTTATTTTTCGATTTTACCAAATCGAGCATATCTCCGATGCGGTCTACGTCGCAAAAGAGCGAATCTTTAACGGCAACCGCAAGAACGGGGCAGGATATGAACATAGCGTAAGTTTCCGCGCCGACGCCCGTCGAGTATGCAAGTTGATTGTCTCCCGACGGAATATCTTTTCCCGAAAATTTCGGGCTGTTGCTTGCCCAGCGATAGCCGCCTCCGTTTGCCGCGACGAGTGCGCGGACTCTGTTGTCCGTGCCTGCGACGAGCCACGAAAGTTGCGCGCCTACGCCGTAGCCGAGAACGCCTATTCTGTCTGCCTGAACTATGCTTTGTTCCTCGAGCAAACTTATCGCTCTGCGCGCGATTTTGCTCCATACGAACCAAGGAGTGCGGCGCGCGCCTTCCTGTATGTCGTCAAGATGTTCTTTGCAAGAAGGATATGCGGCAAAACTTGCGTCCGAAGAAAAAGACGTGTGGGTATTGTCAAGCACCCCGCAATAATCGAGTATGCAGGCAACGAAGCCTTCCTCCACGAGAGAGGCAACGGCTTTGCCCGAATAAGGGTTGTCAAAAGACGGCAGTATCAAGAGAGCAGGACGTTTGTCTTGCCAGCGGGCGTCGTAAAAAATCTTGCAGAACACGCGAATGCGCCCCTCTTTTGAGGAGTCCGCCGTGAAAATCTGTTGAGAACAGACGATGTTATCTTGCGTTTGTGCCGAGATTATTGATGCTTCCAAAGGTGCTTTGTGCGCATCGAATCCCTCCCACACTTCGGTGGGCGTCATAAATTTGATTTCCATACGCAATATTATAACTCAAAAGCATTGCAATGTAAAGAAATAAAATATCGCTCAACGCCGAGTGCGGAGAAGCGACGCTTTCAGCGTCGGGTATGTATCGGAGAGCGTACGCCTTGCCAGAAAGACCTTCGTCGTACGCTTTTTTCATTTTTTCCATAGTTTCGTCGTCGGGAAGTAAACAGTCCATATATGCCTCCGATTTACTATATGAGAATTTGCAAAGGCAAGGTGCGTTATCCCGTTTCTTTGACTTTTATTTTGACGTTTGCTTCAAACGAAAGAGTATCGAGACAATCGTCCTCGAGAGTGCGTCCGACCGACTGATAGGCTTTTGCCTGAAGATTGAGATAGTCGATGTTTTCTTCTTTTGACTTTTCGAAAAGATAAACAAACTTGTTTTCGATGTCTTTTGCCAGTTTGTCCGCGTATTCTTTTACGATTCCGTCCGCACTCGAAAGCACTTTGTCCGTGACTACGTTCTGCACGTCGCTCAAATCCACGGACAATTCGACTTTTGCGACGAGATTTCGTCCGTTTGCTTTGAGTTTCACGTCTTTTTTGAGTATTTTGAATTCCATCGAACCGCCGTTTTCGTCGGTGTAATTAAGCGTGCCGGTCACGTCTTTTGCGAGGTAAAAAGCAAGCACTTCGGCATACTCTTTTTCGATTATCGCAAATTTGTCGTGATTGAAAACGAGCGCGTCTCCGATAATCAATTCATAGGAGTCTTTATCGTCTCCCTGCTGACTTATGGGAGGCGCTTCCAGTTTGTTTATGCGGATATACGGTATTGCGTTGGCTTCGCTTTTTGAAAGCGAACGAGCAAGAAAGTCTTTTGAAGTCGTGCGAATCATACCGTCCGAGCCTTCCTCGTTTACGAGTGCCTGTTGCAAAAAGAATGGCGCGCTGAGCGTCGTTCCGACTCGCAATCCCAACAACTTTTCGGGCGGTTCGGGGCAGGATACGAGTATGGTTTGCTCGGGCAGGGCGTACATTCCCGTAAGCGGATATATGAGTTGCAAGTGATCGAGTTTTAAGGCGGATTCCGACATAACGACCACATTACAATGCGCAAGCGATATGATTAACCCCATTTTGCGTGAAATGGCGTCCATTGCGCCCGCTATCGTGTTGCCCGTTGCGGAGTAGGTGTTAAACGTCGTTTCGGACGTGTCTCCGCTTGACGAACCGACAAGAACGCATTGTGCGGTCACGTTGAATATCGACGAGCTTTCGTCATAATCGATGCCTATTCCGAGGACGACTGCGGACTTTGACAAAGACGGGGTTTCCACCGTTCTTCCGAATATAATCAGTATGATTGCGATGAGCGCAAAGACAAACCATTTCGTGCGAGCAAGATAGGAGGGCAGAGTTTTCTTTTTCATCGGTTACCCTCCGTTACGCCGTTTTGCGCCGTCACGTCGTTTTCGTCGTCCACGCATAATTCTCCGTCGCCGAGGCTGTCGGGTTCGGACGGAGTCGCCGTGCTACGAGGGCTGTATTCTTCGTCGAGACAGGTATATAAAGACGGCATTTTTTTCTTGCGAACAATCGCGCAGATAAGCATTATTACGGGTATGGCCAGCGACGCCGCCGAGAGCGCGTAGCCGAATTTCCCGAGCGCGAAATCCGTAACCGATTGCGTTGACGTGACGAATATCGATGTTGCGAGTATTGACGCAGGACACAGAATTTTAGACGGCACGGCGGTGCCGAACGCGCGCATACAGGCGTTGTTTGCGCCGTCGTACAGAAAAGATACCGAAAACACCGACATTGCGAGAATGACGAACAGATTTGTCCATTCCATTCTGCCGATTTCCAACGAGAGTTGGTTGAATCCTGCGATATGAATCAGCAAATCTGACACCGTTTTCAGCGCGTTGCCGTATATTGCGATTCCGAGCAGAACTATGATATTTGCAAGAGTCCAAGTGCTTGCAATGCTCGTCGTGATATACGGAAAGCGTTTGTTGCGAATGCGTATAAATACGAAAGGCAGCAAATCTCCGAGCCATAGTCCGAATCGGGGAAGATTGCCGAAAAATTCCGCAGGGCTTACCGAAAAGACGGGTAAATTGCGACCTACGTCGAGTTCGGTGTCCAAAAAAGCGAGATTCAGCACGATAACAGCAAAAAACAGCGGAGCAAACAACTCGCAGGAGCGAGCAATCGAGCGAGTGCCTTTCGCGCCGAGATAAACGATGGGAACTATCAGCAAAACGTATATGAATACGGGTTGCGCTCCCGTAAACAATTCGTGAGTGAGATAGGAGGCGCAATAGCAAAAGTAAAAAGTGCATTTCGCAATTAAAAGCAAACTTGCAAGCGCGCAACACGCCTTGTACGTCGGCGACGGCAACGACGTTAAAAGAGAATCTCCGCTCATACGCGAGAAAGCAAATATCATAATCGCGCACAGCAGTTCCAAAAACGAGAACGATAAAAACACCCACAGCGTTGACGAGCCGTAGTAATCCGAAATCATACCCGGGGCGGCGGACAGCTTGAAAGCCACGCCGACCATAAATACGATGCTTGCCGCCTGACTGTTGTACATCGTGCCGAGCGGAAGATTTTTTCTCAATCCGTGTTTTACGGTTATATTTTGCTCCATTTTATCCTCGATTAAGACTTTCTTATACGTCTGCGATTAGCGGTGGGAATAGAGTACGGTCGCAATTCCATAGACGACGAGTTGGCTTTCATAACGCCGTCTTGCAGGTCGGGAACGATGCGCGGCGCGTACGGGGCAAGGTACGGCGTGCCGAAATTGTCGAGGCTTGCAAGGTACGCGATTATAATCAGCGTGAGCATAATCATACCCACGAAGCCCGTTACCGCGCTTACGCAGAGAAACAGGAATCTCAATATCGACATCGGACCGACTTGGTCGGGAACGCAGAATATGCCTATTGCCGACAACGCTACGACGAGTACGCTCGGGGAGGAGATAAGCCCTGCCTTTACCGCCGTGTCGCCGAGTACTATTGCGCCTACTACGGACAAGGAAATTCCGAAGTATCTCGGCATTCGAATAGACGCCTGATTCAGCACTTCGAAAAGAGTCATCACGAGCAGCATTTCGATTGCGGGCGGAAACGGAATGTTGTTGGTTGCCGCCATAAGCGTCATCAAAAATTTGACGGGTAACAGTTGAAAATGATAAGTCTGCAAAGCAACGTACGCCCCCGGTAACAGTACAGTAAGCAACGCTCCGAGCAGTCTGAACATTCTCGTCATCGTCGCGCGCCAGTCTCCCGAATAATAGTCGTATCCGTCTTGAACGTCCTCGAAAATCAGATAGGGCAAAGTTACTACTATCGGAGAGCCGTCAACGATTATAGCAATTCTGCCTTCGAGCAGTTTTGCGCTTGCCACGTCGGGTTTTTCCGTCGTGCCTGCCTGCAGAAAGAACGAGTTTTTTCTCGTTTGCAAAAAAGACAGAACGTACGCGCTGTCCACAACTCCGTCAACGTCGATTCGATTGATTTTTTCGGCAAGTTTATTTACGATTGCGTCGTCGGCGATTCCTCTGACGTACATAAGCGCGACGGTCGTCGACGAGTAGCGTCCGACTTGAAACGTTTTGGTAACGAGGTCGGGAGATTTTATGCGTCGTCTAATCAAAGAGATGTTGGTTTTTATCTCCTCGATAAAACCTTCGCGAGGTCCTTTCATAACGCTTGCGGTAGGCGGTTCTCCAATCGCTCTCGCACTCGGTTTTCTCAATGAAAAAACGTAGGCGTCCGATTCTCCTTCAATAAAAAACGCAATGTCGCAACAAGCGATTTTCCCCGGGGTTTCTATCATGGGAACGACATCTATTTCGTCGGCGTAAGCAACCTTGTTCTGCAAACTTTTTAGGTAGGGTTTTTCAAAATCTTCGGCGTTTTTCAGCGGACGTACGACGTCTTGTTCAAAAAGTATTTTGTCGATGTTGCCGTCGATGTAGGCAAAGAGACATTTTTTGTCTCCAACGTAAAGACGGCGACATTTGAAATCGTCGCTTTGAGAAAAAGTAGTTTTGAGTCGCTTTTCCAATTCGTCTATATTCACAATCGCATTTTTGCCAAAAAGAAAGTTTTATAAGCTGTTTTCAATATATAAAATGCTCTTTCGTGCAATTTCGACACAAAAGGAAAAGATGCGACGAGTTTAAGAAACCGTAGTTATACAAAACGTTATTGCCACTTGATTGTCGGAAAAGACAAATTGTAAACAATTTAATATTGACATCGATATAGTATGTTTGATAAAATATTCGTATAGCCGAAAACGGCGAAACAGGAGAGCTTTATGGACGAAAACGTCAAGGAAATCAGCGAAGTGCAAACGTCTGTCAAAGACGAACTCGCAGACGAGCAGAACGCCGCGGTAGGCATACTTGCCGAATACAGCGCGAAGTACGCCGAAAAGCAGGCAAAAAAAGAAAAACGCAAGGGCGTTATGCAGTTTATCAAGTACGCACTTTGCGCGGCAAGCGCAGGCATCATACAGCTTGTCGTTTTTACGATATTGCACAACGTTATTCCCGACGACGGAAAGACTATAAATTTCATACAGCCGACGGCAATCAATACGTTCGTCGCTACGACGGTGGCTCTTTGCGCGTCTATTCTTTGGAATTTCACACTCAACCGCAAATTCACGTTTAAGGACGCGAGCAACGTTCCCAAGGCAATGGTTTTGGCGTTCTTGTTCTACGTTCCGTTCTATCCTTTCCAAACGTGGTACGTCTGCACGATTGAGCCGTTGCTTTCCGCAAAAATCAACGCCTCTCTTGCGGGCATAATCGCAGAGGGAACCGTAATGATTATCAACTTTGCGCTTGAATTTATGTGGCAGAAATTCGTCGTGTTCAGAAAGCCCAAAGTTAAAGAGGAAGAAAAAACGGAAGGCGACGTCGCAACCGACGAGAACACGGTCGAAAATTCAAACGACCAAAACGCACAGGACAAATAATAAATGCAAAAAGCGTATAAAAGGACGGCAAAAACGCCGTCTTTTTTATATGGAAAACTAAGTGCGATAGGGAACTGAAAATCTAGCGAAAAAAAGAAAGACACGCAAAATTGCGTGTCTTTCGTAAAAGCACTAAAAACTTAAAAACTTGCAAAACGAATGAATAACGCGAAAGCATCCCGAGGACGGTAACCCTAATTTACTGAGGAGTACAAACAACGAGCGAAGCGAGCATCAAGCAAACGATATAGCGAAACTGTGGCAGGAGTTTTTTGTCCTTATTTACACCAAACAGACAATCTTGCAAAACTGCGGAAAGATAAGTTATTCTTGCCTGAATTGATAGCAAAGATTGGCTGTACGGTAGTAGTTGCGATAACAAATGCGGTTTATGGCAACAAATGTTTTGTTGCCATTACCGCAATGCCGTTTGAGCAACTGGTTGCGCGATAGAGAACTGAAAATCTAGCGAAAAAAAGAAAGACACGCAAAGTTGCGTGTCTTTCTTAAAAACACTAAAAACTTAAAAACTTGCAAAACGGATGAATAACGCGAAAGCACCCCGAGGACGGCAACCCTAATTTACTAATCGTAAATGAGTTGTCGTACTCGGGGCGCTGACAAAGTTAGTCGCCGTTTTGCAAGTTTTTAATTGATGCCTTGTGCAAGCATTGCTTCATACACCTTCTTGAAACCTGCAAGGTTTGCGCCTTTGACGAGGTTGTAATCGAGGCCGTATGCGTCGAGGGCGTCGCAGATTTGGTTGTGGATGCCTTTCATAATTTGTTTGAGTTTTGCATCGACTTCTTCTGCCGTCCAAGAGAGACGTTCGCTGTTTTGAGACATTTCGAGACCGCTCGTTGCTACGCCGCCTGCGTTGACCGCTTTGGAGGGAGTGACAAGCACGCCGTGAGATTGCAAGTATGCGATTGCCTCGTTGGTGGTGGGCATATTTGCAACTTCGTTGAGTACGGGAACTCCGAGTTTAACCATAGCTTCGGCATCCTCGAGGAGAATTTCGTTTTGTCTTGCGCACGGCATATAGATGTCTGCTTTGACGTTGCCCCAAGGTTTCTTGCCTGCGACGAATTCGCAACCGAATTTATCCGAGTAGTCTTGCACTCTGTTGCGGTTGGAAGCGCGCATTTCGAGCATATAATCGATTTTTTCTCCGCTTACGCCGTCCGGGTCGTAGATATAGCCGTCGGGACCGGAGAGGGTAACGACTTTGCCGCCGAGTTCGCTGATTTTTGCGGCTGCGCCCCAAGCGACGTTGCCGAAACCGCTGAGGCAGAACGTTTTGCCTTTGAGTTGTTCGCCTTCGTGTTTAAGCACTTCGTCGAGGAAGTACGTTGCGCCGTAACCTGTTGCTTCGGGGCGGATAAGAGAGCCGCCGTAGCTCAAGCCTTTGCCCGTAAGAACGCCGTTTTCGTAAGAACCGACGATTTTCTTATATTGACCGAACAGATAGCCGATTTCTCTGCCGCCGACACCCATATCGCCTGCGGGAACGTCCATACTGGGACCGATATGACGATAAAGTTCGTTCATAAACGATTGACAGAAACGCATAATTTCCGCATCGCTCTTGCCTGTGGGGTCGAAGTCTGCGCCGCCTTTTGCACCGCCCATCGGAAGGGAGGTAAGGGAGTTTTTGAAAGTTTGTTCAAATCCGAGGAACTTCATTGCGTCGAGGTTGACGTCTTTTTGGAAACGCAAGCCGCCCTTGTACGGTCCGATTGCGTTGTTGAACTGGACGCGGAAGCCGCGATTGACGTGATAAACGCCGTTGTCGTCCATCCAAGGGACACGGAATATGATTTGTCTGTCAGGCTCGACCATACGCTCGAGAATGACGTTTTTTCTCATTGTTTCTTCGTGTTGCTCGACAGCCGGAGCAAGAGAAGTAAGAACTTCTTTGACTGTTTGCATAAACTGGGGTTGTCCCGGGTTTTTCAATTCGGTCTGTTCGATGACTTCGCTGATATATGACATATTTTCCTCCTGAATAAGGCTTTTGCCCTTGTGTTTTAATAATATACTTTGATACGGTTAAAAGCAATATCAAAATCAAAAACTATCCGAACGAATTTCAAGATTAAATGCCGAAAACGAATTATATGCACACAAATAGCGATGATTGTATTGATAATACCGAAATGAATTAATAATTGAGGCGGACTCTGTCCACGCCTGAACGGAATACGAAATATATCGCAAAAATCCACGTCAAAAATCCACATATTTGCACGGAAGCGGAAGCGACCACAACTTGTAGTGTCGAGAAAAAATTGTAAAAATCGTATTGAAATATATTTTTTGTTATGATAAGATAAAGAAGTAATATTATATTTATGTGCGCACGCTATACACGCAAGCGCACGCAAAAAAGTTAAGGAGAATATTATGAGCCAAAATCAACAGTACCAAAAGGTCAAGCTGTATCGCGTACTCAAAGTGGTTTTCTATATGCTTGGTCTTCCGCTGTTTCTGGTTGCCGTGTGCTTCACGACAGTCAAATTTCTCGGTCACGACCCCTTTATGGGCGGGAAAACGGTTACCGATTCGCTTGGATTCTTTATGCAAGCGGAGCAGTATATAACCGCGCCCGCACTTTACGGAGTTTGGATTGCGTTTGCGCTTTGGGCGTTTATTTCCATAGTGCATATCATTCTCAGCAAAACCGTCAAGAACAGACGAGTGAGAATGTTTGCCGTGGTTGCGACGTGTCTGGTGGTTATGCTTTTGTCGGGAATCGTTATGGACGTCGTTTTTGAAAAACAGATTTCCGAACTTTCCGCAACCGTCAACGAGTTGTACGGCGACGGCGTAACCGTTGCGGATTACAAAACGCAACTTTCCTATTATCGCACGCTTTCTTCAAACGCGGCGGCAAAGAGCGAAACGTACAAACTTATCGACCAAGTCGATATGATTAAAAAAATCTACAACGTCGGAATGATTGGTCAGGACAAGGGCGGCGTCGCGGGCAATATTTCCAACAAACCCGTAACGTACGGCTACGTTATCGACGACGAAGGCAATGTCGGTGTGGACATCAGTTTCGCAAAAGGCGATGACGGCTCCGTAAAAGTCAACGCCGATAGCAGTAATAACATTCCTTCCGGCGACGGCAATATTACCGACATCGAACGCAATCAGGTTATCGAGCTTAAACCTATCGACGGCAAACTCGTAATCAACGGCGTGACTTATTCCAACTATTGGTATAAAGAAAAGAGTTACAAAACCGTTCAATACGATTCCGAAAAAGGCGAATGGGTCACGGTAACTGCCGATAAGAAGAAAAACGACCAATTCGTTTACGTTTGGTATTCCAAAGATTTGATGCCTACCGGCACCGTATACGTTGACGCAAACGGCAAGGAACTTCCCGCAGGCGCGGCAGGCGGCACGGTCAGCAAAATCAACGCAACGAGCGGCGTTTACGGCGATGCGACTTACAATCCCAACGGTTTGATTTCCGACGGTTGGGTGTTCAGCCTCGACAATATTCTCAATATTCTCGCAGATTATTATGAAGGCAAAGCCGTTATCGACAATAAAGACTACTCGGCCGATGTTTCGATGTACGTCAAAAACGCAATCGCGGACCGCGAAGATTATTATCAAAATCAAGCGTCTCCGAGAGAGAAGGCGTATTACAATCAAGAAATCGTGTTTGCGGACAGATTCTCCATCACTCAAGGCAGATTGGATTATCTCGTAGCGCAAGTCGGCGCATTGCTCGGAAACAACCAACTCTTTGACTTTTTGCTTGAAAAGAAAGACGGCGGAGACTACGGCGCTATAGACGTTGTCGACAATATCCCCGGTCTTTCGGCTATTAAAATTAAAGGTCAGTCGATTGGCGAAATTCTCAGACCTATTCTTACAAAACTCGAAAACGGTTACAGCCTCAAAGAGATGTTGGGCAAAGACGACGAAGGATTCGAGACGATTGCAGGTTATATCCGCGCGGCGGCGGGACTTCCCGAAGATTATGAAATTTACGACGCATATCTCGTAGTCGCATACAAGACAGAAGTGCTTGGCGAAAAGAAAGACCATCTTTACGTCGCACTCGTCAGAGACGACGGCTTCGACGCGATGGGAACTAATCCCGCAAAAGCGTCCGAGGGCGGAGACGTGCTGCTTGACATCGACTTCGACAACACTTTGCTCGGCACGGTTGACGGCAACGACCAATATGCGTTTGACCTTGACAACCTCTCGTTGTTCCTTAATACCGCAATCGAAGGTTTGCTCGACAAATTCGGCGTGGATTTGTACAACATTCTCGTTACGAACACGATAGGCAAAGTCGTCGGAGGATTGATTGTAAAGGACCTCGAAGTAAACGGCGAGACCGTTAAAGGACTTTCTATCTCCGGTATCGATATTCCGCTTTTCAAAGAAGCAACAAAGAATGTAAACGGAAACAATAAAACTTATTATAAGCCGATAATCGACATTTCCGCAATCCTCGTCAACGTATTGAAAGGATTGTACAGCTATCAATCTCCGTATATCAAACCGTTCTGGGAGTTTATCGAAATACAAGATAACGACTATGTTGCCACTTCGGTTCAAAAATACTACAGAGCGCAATACGAGGCGGAAACCTACGGTCCGATGATTGGCTCCACGCTTATCGGCGACAAGTTGGGTACGGGCGTGTTTTCTTCCGACTTCGGTCTTGCCGACCTTAACGCGGTAAGACAACTTCAAGTCGATTTGTCCTACAAGCCGAAAATGTATCCGTTGTTCTCCTTGAGAGATATGTTGATGTTCTTCACGGGTTTGGTTGTGTTCTTCTATTTCCTCAGCTTCGTGTGCGCGGAAAAAGAATACGAGTACGCAACAGGCAACGCCGTGGTCGAACCTCGCAAAAAACGCAATAAAAAGAAAGGTAAAAACGCCATAGAAACCGACGAGGTCACACAGAACGTTGTGCAAGACGAAATCGCAACCGCTCCCGAGACCGAGGAGGATACCGCCTTACCTCAAGACGAAAATACGCAAAAGGAGGTAGAATAATATGAGCGACAAGAATCTTGCAATCTTTGAAAACGAAGAAACGACCGCTTTGAATCAAGACGAACAAACCGTTGAAACGGAGCAAGTCGCAGACGCAGAGCAATCTGTCGAAAACGAACAGCCCGTCGAGAACACGAAAAAGAAACTCGACAAAGCGTTCCCGATAAGCAAACGCACCAAAGGCGACCAATCCAAGACTTCGGTTATGTATTCCGTCTCCTCCGTAGTGCTTTATGTGTTGGCGTATTTGCCTATCCTTATCGTATCCCTCGTGCTTGCGATAAAGTGCTACAAACTCGTGCCGTATTATTCCTTCTGGCCGTTCGTCGGCGTTATAATAGCGGGACTTTTCGGCTTAATCTTTATGACGATAACGCTTATCGTAGCAAGGAAGAACACAAAGAGAAGCATCAGGTCTCAAACGGTGCGTACTCTTATCGCTTTCGTTTGCCTTACTTGCGTGTTCGGACTTATCCTTACCTATGTGTTCCCCGACGTCATTGCAAAGGCTACGCAAAACACTCTTTATTGCGAAGATTTGTATTATAACGGCGCGTCTCAAGCAGAGCATAACGCAAAACTCGAAAGAGACTTCTTTATGTACAACGTTCTCAACGGCAACCTCAACGAGTTTGGCGTCAACGAGAGTACGGGTGCGTTGGAAATAACGGAACACGGCGATTTCACTTACAGCAACCTTGTCAAGCATCCCAACGGAACCACAAAAGGTTTCCAAAACGAAGATATAAAGAATTTCGTTGAGGTCTGGGAAGCGTACAAAACTGTCGAAAATCTCGACGCGGCAATCGCTATGATTAAGGAAAGCGAGCCGAGAAGGGCGGAATTGTATGAGTTTATCTACAAATATTACGTCCTCAACGACTATGATTACTCCTTCAAAAACGATATAACGAGACGTGCGGTAGGTCTTGCCGTTACGGATTATATCTACAAATACTTCAACACCGCAAAAGGCGGATACGAAGGTTTGCTCAAAGAAGGCTTCAACAATCCGAGAGTGAAGAAGTTGTTTATCGACAACTACAACAGCTTCAACCAAGACGGTTATCTCGCGTTTGACGACCCGCTTCTCCTCTATGCACAAGTTGGCGGCACTTATACGAGTCGTATGACTATCCCCGTAGTATTGCGCCTTATCCTCAACAAGGGTTGGACTTACACTCAACCCGGTGTCGGCGAGGACGGCAAGTATTATTACGGCGAGGACGGAAACTTCCTCTATCAGTTGTATGACAAAGAACTTGTGGACGCATTCGTCGCAGCGGGCGGAGAGTTTACCTACGAGGGCAAAATGGTCGACCAGAACAACAACGAAGTTACCGTTAAATACGGCTTCAACGAGGACGGTTGGATGATGTTTGAAAACGGCTACACGAGACGTCCAATCAACTGGCTCGTTCTCGATATGCTCGGCGACCCGATGCAAATTGCCAATTTAAACGACTCCACCGTAGATTTGGTACTCACCGTGCTTAATAAGGTTGAAGGACTTTTGGATTCCGCAGGCGGTCTCATCCAAGACGACCTCGCAGACGTTATTAAGGCGGCAACGAACGGCTCGTCTTTGAGCATCGGCTTGTGCGTCAACGACAACAACGCGCTCGAAGTCAATCTCTACTCGATGAACGCTCCTTACGGTATGCTCGGCTATATGCAGGCAACGTGGGTTGACAGCGACAACTTGCTTATGGCTGTTATCAACGTCGTGTCCTTGCGTAACTGGTTCTGCGTACTCGGCGCAGTCGGCGTGCTTATGATTATTGCGGCAGGCGTGTGCAGAGATATGGGCGCAAAGACTCGTAAGAGAACTGAAGATTCTCGCGACCGTATCATCCTCTCTCAAACGATAGGAGAAGGCACCGACGAAGCGAATAGCGACGACGTAACCGACGACATAACAGACGATATAATCAACATTTCCGCAGACGAGGTTGCCGAACAAGATACGGTACCCGTCAACTGAATCTAATCTTAACGATAAAAAAGACACGCAGTTTTGCGTGTCTTTTTTATTTCTGTTAAATTAAATAATATATATACAATAATAACGATAATTATAATACGGCGTCTTTAAGCAAGATGTCGCCCTGTTTGAGGTCAAACGGACAATCCAGCGAGTAGACGTGTTGAACGAGTTTTGCGTCGTTTACAACCTCTTTGGTGGCTTCGTGCAACAAATCTCCGACGACGAACGTTTTGTAATTGTTTTCGTCGGGGGAGAGTATGCGCAAAGTTTCTCCCGTTTTGAAGCGATTGCGCATTTCAACCGTTATTCTGCCGTTATCGCTTGAAATTACCACGGCTGTGAAAACGTATTTCTCTGCGGATTGTCCTTCGTCGAGGCATACGGTGTCGAGGTTGTCTCCCTCAAAACATGCGTCCGTGTAGGTGCGATGCGCAACGGTTTCGAGTTGCTTTTCAAGCGCGGGAGCGTCGTCTATACGTCCCGTGGACAAGTATTCGTCTATTGCTTTGCGATAGGCGTTTGCCACCGTTGCAACGTAAAACTCGCTTTTCATTCTTCCTTCGACTTTGAGAGATACGATTCCGCATTTTGCAATTTCGGGTATATGCGAGAGCAATCGCAAATCGCGGCTGTTCATAAAATACGTTCCTCTGTCGTCTTGTTCTATGTCGAGCGGTTTCGAGCCGTGTCTTTCCGTTTCGGTTATACGATAACCCCATCTGCAAGGTTGAATGCACGCGCCTCTGTTTGCGCTTCTTTGGCTGAAGTAGGAGGACAGCAGGCAACGTCCGCTATAACTCATACACATCGCGCCGTGTACAAACGCCTCGAGTTCCATATTCGGCACGGCGTTGTGTATTTCGAGAATTTCATCGTACCCGAGTTCTCTTGCAAGCACCACTCGTTTGACGCCCATACTTTGCCAAAATTTTACGGCAAGCAGGTTGGTGGTGTTGGCTTGAGTGGAGAGATGAACGGTAAGATTTGGCGCGACTTCTTTGCAAAGGCACACAAGGCCTACGTCGCTTACGAGAACGGCGTCCGCACCTGCGTTTTGCAAGAATGCGAAAAACTCCTTGGCAGCGTCAAGGTCGGCGTTCTTTGCGAAAATATTGACGGTAACGTACACCTTTTTGCCGAGTGAGTGAGCGTATTCTATCCCTTCGATAATCTCGTCGTTTGAAAAATTGTCGGCAAACGCACGAAGCGAAAATTGCTTTCCGCCGATATAAACCGCGTCTGCTCCGAAGTGGAAAGCGGTTTTTAATTTTTTGAGATTGCCTGCCGGCATTAGAAGTTCGAGCATATTATACCTTTGTTTTCAAAACAATGTCTTTATCAATGCAAATCGGCATCTTAAAATGCCGATTTCAACAAATATCGATTAGTCCGTGATGATAGGAATCTTTGCGAGATATACGATGTCGTCCCTGAGCGCGGCGTCGCCTTCTGCAAGGACAAACGCTTTTTTGTATATTATTCCGCCTGCGAGATTGACTATCTGCTCGAGTCCTTTGAGGCTTCCGCCGGTTGATACCACGTCGTCGACGATTGCAACTTTTTTGCCTTTAAGCAGGTCGGCGTCGTGCTTTGACAGATACAGCGTTTGCACGCCGCCCGTGGTTATCGATTTTACGCTCGTTTCGATGCCGTCTTGCATATACAGTTTCTTCGCTTTGCGGCAAACGGCGTAATATTTCTGTCCGAGTTCGCGCGCAATGACGTGCGAAAGTTGCAAGCCTTTCGATTCCGCCGTCAACACGATGTCACAGCCGTGAAGCAATTTTGCAAGTTCTTTTCCGCAATGCTCGGTCAATTCTTGATTGCCGTGTAAGTTGAAAAAGCAGATACTGATTCCGTTAGGGAGGGGAAGTATCGGCAAGTCGGTTTTGTAGCCTTTGATGTCAACGGTGTAAAATCTGTCCATTGTTTTCCTCTATTGTTTTGTGGGCTTTTATTATAATTCAAGTGCGGATAATTTTCAAGTTCTATCCGAGGCAAGAATTATTTTTTATTGTAGTCCGTCAATTTGATTTTGTTTTCGTCTTTGTCGAGAACGTAGGTGTTGTCCAGTTGCGAACGCAGATTGCCCACGACGCTTTGGACGTATTCCTTGCGAAGTTTGGCTTGTTCGGCTTTTTCCTCGTCGGTAAGGCCTACGGTTTTTGCTTTCTTTGCGAGTTCGTTTATTCTTTCGATATTCATATCGTTGCTCCTTCAGGTGCGCCAATCAATGGGTGTTTGCCCGTTTTTTTGCAAGAACGCATTGCATTTCGAGAAGTGTTTGCATCCGAAAAATCCGGAATATGCCGATAGCGGAGAGGGGTGCGGACACTCGAGTATCAAATGTTGCGGATTTGTTATCAACGCTTTTTTCGAGCGTGCGTTTCCGCCCCACAACATAAATACGATAGGTTCTTTGCGCGCGTTGAGTTTTTTGATAATGCTGTCGGTAAGCACTTCCCAGCCTCTGCCTTTGTGCGAGTTGGGTTGACCTTCTCTCACGGTAAGAACGGTGTTGAGCAACAGCACGCCTTGTTTTGCCCAATTTACGAGATAAGGCGAAACGTTATGCACGCCCACGTCGTCCTCGATTTCCTTAAATATGTTGACGAGAGAGGGCGGCGCGGGAACGTTGGGCTTTACCGAAAAGCACATACCGTGGGCTTGTCCCGCTCCGTGGTACGGGTCCTGCCCGAGGATAACCGCTTTTACGGCTTCGTACGGGGTGGCTTTGAGCGCGTTGAAAATATCGTGCATATCGGGATAAATCGTATGCGTGCGATATTCTTGTGCCAAAAATTTGCGCAAATTTTGGTAGTTTTCGCTCTCAAAATCTTCTTTGAGAATGCTGTCCCAGCTGTTTCCTATATTGACCATATCCATATTATACCACATTTTTTTGAATGCGCAAGGTATATAAACAAGCGGTTTTCTCCATACTATAATCAAATCCGCAAATGCGGAACATCACGAGGCACGCCGCCTCAAAAAAAGGAGTATTTTATGGCAAAATCAAATTCAACAAGCAAACCAATCAAGAAAACAGAGGGCTGCCATTGCGGCGAAACGAAAGAACCGAAACAATCCACCAAATCCAAAGCAAAGAATTGCGGTGGCAATAAGAGTGTTGATTGCAAATAAACTGAAAATCGACGCGATTTTACGAAAGATGCGCAGTTTTGCGCATCTTTCTTTTATTCGCTAGATTTTCAGTTTTCTATCGCGCAACCGATATACGCTATCAGAATAAGAGGGGTAAGAACTCCTGCCGCAGTTTCGCTATATCGTTTGCTTGGTGTATGCACTTCGTGCGTAAGGTTGCAAACGGTAACTAATCGGCGCAATTAACAAATACTCATTTAAGGCGTACTTATTAACGGTATGTGCTTATTCGGAGTTTCGAGCCGCAAGGCGGCGAGCGTTTGAGCGCCGAACTCGACGATTAGTATCGTCCGACTGTGACGTGTTGTTGCGTAGCAGTCACACAAAGGACGGTGGCATAATGAGAGAAATGTCCCTATCTATGTGAGTGCCGAGTTCCCCTCTTGCGAACGATGTTTGTTTAAGTAGAGTAATGACCTGTATTTGAGCAATAGGGGAAAGCCCGAAGGGAAGGGGTGATGTTGCATTCAAGGAATTATGACGCTAACTTTGTTAGAGCGTTAATTTAGGGGAAACACCTGAGGAAGGGGGAAGTTGCATTTAATTGTTTTATAGGGAGAAATACCGGCGTGTCCGGAAAGAGGGGGATATTTATTTAGAGAGTTACAGCGTGTTTTATCGCAAAAAATAGGAACGGGGCGTCGAAATCGACGTCCCGTCCTCTAGGAGAAGCAATAAAGTTATGGGGGAAAATTGTTGCTTTGTGATTATAATATATCCTGCGATTATTAAAGCAAAATGAAAAAATATGCAAAAAACAACGTTTTTATAAATAAAAAAGGCGGTTCAACCGCCTTTTTGTATGGTTTATTAAAATTTAATTAAAGCAGAAGCGTTTTATCTTCGCCCATTGCAGCCATTCCGTCAAGGACGTATTTCTTTCCGTCCTCGTCACGGAGATAGCCCTCCAACTCGCCGAAAGCAACGTAATAATCGATGTTGACGACGAGTGCGTGCATAATCATCGGGTTCATATTGTACACCTTGAATTTGAGGTTGACCATATCGTGTTTGTCCTTGATGGTCCATACGGAGTGGTCGCAGAAATCTTTGCTTTCGGGGCTTCTTTCAAACTTTACGGGAGGAAGAATGCTCGTTGCGCCCTCAAACCAAAGTATGTTTTCGTTGTATTTTTCTTGGTCTATCGATTGATTGCGAGTGAGGTTGAAAGCAAGCCATTTTTCTTCGCCGTCCACATTGCATTTTCCCATAGTGGTAACCCAGTCGTAGTGCGCACGACGGGGATAATAGCCTCTGTGGTCGTCAACGACGGCGGTGCTGTTTTCGTCCGTGAGCATTTCTTCGCCGTTGATGACGAGACGACCTTCTGCCTTAAAGAAGTCTTTTTGACTGTAAAGCGGGCGGTTTTTGCCAAACGGAATACTGGCAACGCACGGCTTGGAAATGCGCGTGAGGCGGAAGTCGTATTCAATCGTCGCTTCGCCGTAGTTTTCTTTTATCGCTTTGACGATGGTTTTGTCTTTTCTCGGGACGGTAATGAGGCATTTGCCTTTGTGGTTGCCGCTCAAATCGCAACGTCCGTCTTGGAAATTATTGACGTATTTGACGTGAGATACGGGGGTTTGTCCCTCTGCAATAGCACCGTTGATAAGGTTTGGCGCGATAACGGTGTCTTTGGATTTGAGGTTGGTGTCCCAACAATACACTTTCTTGGTGCGTTTATCGTAGAAAATGTTGAGCGTTTTGCCGAATATACCCATATCGCATACCACGGCAAGCAGATAACCGTTTTTGAGATGCACTTCGGTTGCTTCCCAAAGCGTGAGTTTTAATCTGTTCATACATTGAGGCGCACGAGTCGGCTTTTTGAGATTGACGATGTCCATACTCTCAAACTCTTTGTCAAAAGTGCCGAAAGCGCACATACCGTTTTCGTCTACCATACTTTTGGGTGTGGGGACGGCGCGTCTTTTGGGGTCGATAAATTTGCTGTATTCGCCCATAATTTTCTCCTAAAACATTATTTTTTTGCACGGATGCGCAAACAATCTGATAATAAGTTTACTTGTAACCCGTTAAATTTATGATACCTTGCAAAACCAGTTGTGTCAATAGCGGTTTTGTAAAACCGTCCTAAAAAACACTCTGTTGAGATGCAAATATAATGTGTGTCACAAAGTGTTGACTTTTAACAAACTTATGATATTATGCAAGCAAAAAGGTCGGGGAAAGATAGTGTTCTCTCGGCGTATTGTATTAGAAAAGGAAAATATTAAAAATTTAGGGGCGGTTGGTTAGACCAAAAGGCAAGATTACGAACAACGCTCCGTCGGGAGATTAACAAAAGATAATATGAAATATTTGGATTTAGTTGAATTAATAAAGGAAAAACCTGCATACACGAAAGCAGGGGTAAAAATAGGCGATTTTGGCGCAATTATGAGTAAAAAACCAATAGACGGCAAATGGCAAGTTGTTTTTTCTGAATTTTATACAGGAAAAGACATTGCGGATATTATGGTTTTGGAGGAAGATTTGAAAATCCACGACTTTGTGCCGAAAGACAAATACCCCAAGAGAATAGATTGACAGCAATAAATGCTATACGCGATAGTGCTTCTCCTTGCTTGCGTGCAGACCGAAAAGGTGGTTCGAGCGACGATAGGAGCGTGCGTGGGGACCACGCAAAAGGACACGAAAGGAACAAAAAAAAGCACTCTGTTGAGTGCTTTGGTTGGATTGAGTGGACTCGTTCAACAGCAGAGCGGGCAAATGAAATTTGCGATAGCGAAGCG
>ERZ808267.19-NODE-19-length-134174-cov-16.748701_pt1 | contig 134174 bp, 100 predicted proteins | sample MGYA00521241_ERZ808267 | MGnify/ENA primary metagenome ERZ808267 (study PRJEB31516, sample SAMN03275592) | gut metagenome | biome: mammalia-associated habitat; material: feces | host: Papio cynocephalus | place: Kenya | collected 2012-07-19 ...
CAGAGGGTTATACCCTCAAATTAAAAACCACCAGCTAAGCTGGTGGATTTTTATTAACGCAAATTATTTTTGAAGTAGTTTTTTGATTTTTTTCTTTGCGGAATAAATGGTGTTATCCACCTTTTTTTGCTCTATTCCGAGTTCTTTTGCGATGTCTGCGTAACTCATACATTCGATGTGCAGGCGAAGTACGGATAATTCTGTCGGCGTGAGCGTAGAAGAAATCGCCTGAATGAGCAGAGTGGATGCCTCGTTTTCCAAAAACAGATTTTCGGGGTCTGCGCTCGAGTTTTGAAAATTGTCATCGAGATTAACTTCTTCCACGCCGCAAGACGCTTTCCTCGTGGCGTCGACGATTGCGTTTTTGATGCATCTGGACGCATAGGTTTTGAAAGACGCGTCCGAATCGAAATCGTAAGTGTGAATCGCTCGCACAAGTCCGAGCATACCGTATTGCGCAAGGTCGTCCGTGTCTGCAATGCCGATTGCTCCGAAAGAGCGAGCTATGGATTTTGAAAGAGAAAGATAGCTCAAAGCGACGGCGTTTTCAGCCGCCAAATCGCCTTGTTGCGCTTTGAGAATAAGTTGGTTTTCTTGCTCGGTAGTCATAGTTTGCTCGTTTATTTTAATAGAGTGTAGTCGTTACACCCTAAATACAATAGCCCCCTCTTTCCGGACACGCCGGCATTTCTCAAAGTAAGTATTAAATGCAAGTTTCCCCCTCCCTCAGGTGTTTCCCCTATTCCGTTCCCCCTCTGCGCAATGCTTGAGGGAACCCACGGAACCGCTCCGCGGGGGGACACACTCGGCACGCGCATAGAAAAGTATCGTTTACTTGTTATGTCACTCGTTCGCCGACAAAAAGAACAACACTTGTCGGCTCACTTGTACTATCCGTCGAGCTTGGCGCTCGGTGCGGTCGGCGCCTTGCGCCTCCACGCTCCGAATAAGCACATTCCGTAAGCGTGCGTTGGGGGAAAGCCCACCCGCAATAATTCGAACAGACTATCTGCGTTGTCGCACGGCTTCATACAACACTATTCCCGTTGCGACCGAGGCGTTGAGAGAGTTGACTTTGCCGTATTGCGGAATTGTCAACGTGTCGTCGCAAAGGTCTTTTGTGAGGCGGTGTATACCTTCTCCTTCGCTGCCGATTACTAATGCGAGATTTCCGTTGAGATTTGCGTCTTTCGGGGCTTTACCGTCAAAATCTGTTGCATAAACCCATACGTTTTGCTCTTTGAGCATTCTTATGGTATCGTTGACGTTGGTCACTTTCGCAATCAATATATGTTCCGTTGCGCCGCAAGCGACTTTGACGACGGTATCGTTTACGCTGACGCTTCTGTGCTTGGGAATCACTATACCGTGCGCACCGAAACATTCCGCGCTTCTGATAATCGCGCCGAGGTTGTGAGGGTCGGTTATGCCGTCCAGAATCACGATGAGCAACGGCTCGTCTTTTTGTTTTGCGAGGTTGAGGATGTCGTCGACTTCGCAGTATTCGAAGTCCGTAACCGATGCGACAACGCCTTGATGATTTCCGCCCGACGAGAGTTTGTCAAGCATATTTTTGTCAACGTAACTTATAACCGTGCGCGCTTCTTTGGCAAGTTTATGCACGGCGGAAAGCATAGGGTCGAATTCGCCTTTTTGCATAAAAAGTTTGTCGACGGTTTTGCCTGCGCGATAGGCTTCTTTTACGGGATTGCGACCATAGATATACATATCGTTCCTCTTTATTTTTCGATATTATCCTCAAAGCATACGGACAAAAAATATTCCAATCTCGAAGTGTTGCCCACGAGATACAGATAGCCCAAGACCGCTTCGAAACCGCTTGCTCGGCGGTATTCGCTCATTTCGGCGTGTTTTGCGCTCGTTTGAACTTTGCAGTTGCGCGCTCTGCGGAAAATATCCTGTTCGTCCTCGTCGAAAAGAGGCAACAGTTTTTCCGCTTCGGCGGCTTGCGACACCGCTTTCACGACTTTGGTAACTTCGTGATGCAATGCGCCCGTTTTTTGCGTGGAGCCTATCGTCACTCTCGTGCGAGTGTAAAGTGATTGCACGGCGTCTCCGATAAAAGCCAGCGCCATAGGGTGCAGAGCGAGTGCGTCTTGTTTCGAGATTGGCGTATGTATGCCGAATATTGCTTTGTCGTTCATAAACTGCATTGTAGCACACAAAAGCAAAGCTTTTCAAGTAAGAATTGACATTAAGGCATTATAATAATAAAATATAGCTGAAATAAACCTCATAAAAGGGGAAAATAATATGAAAAAAAGGTATGCGGTTCTGAATGCAACGCTTGCGCTGACGATGATTATGCTATTGTGCGTCGCGCTTACGTCTTGCGGACTTTTCGGACAACTTGCAACGATTAAATATGTCAGTTTATGCGTCGGAGAAGGTCTCGAAAGCACAAACGAAGGGTTGGTTGCGACTGTCGGCACGCCGTTTGATTTGTGGTTGGATTGGCACAACGAAAGAATTGCGAATCCGAAAATAGAATGGTATATCTCGAGCGGAGGGCAAGACGAGGCTTTGTCTTGCACGACGAAAACGCTTAATTACGAATTTGCACGAGAGGACGTCGGCAAAACGTACGAGTTTTACGGCAAGGTCGAAGGCACCAAGTCCGAAACCCTGAAGATTAAACCCGTTTATGCAAAACTCTGCGCACCCGTTATGTCGAGTTCGACGCACGATTTGGTGCAGAATCGTATACAACAAAACAGGCTTTCTTCCGAGGGATTGAAAAACGTCACGCTTACCGCTTCTTGGAATAAGGATTACATCTCTCCCGATGTTGACGTCTACGTCAAATGGTTTGTCGACGGCGCGGCGCAACCCGAAAGCGGAGACACGTTCACTTACGACGTTTCGGCAGTAACGAGCGATTGCACGGTTTGCGTAAAAGCCGAAATCGGTTACGAATATAACGGCGAAAAGGTATCCGAGTCAACGGAAGTGACGCTCGTATTCCTTTCCGATTACGAACTTGCTCAAAGCGTAAGCATAACGCCTGTATCGGAAGATGCGAGTCTCAAAAAAGTCATAGACGGCACTTATTACAAAAAATGGAGCGGTACGAGCGAAAACGTCGTATCGTTCGCGTCGACGTTGTTGCCTGATAATGCAAATCAGAACGCAAAATGCGTCTGGAGCGTCCGCAACGGAGAAACGGAGCAAAAGCACAACAAAACGACGAGAAATGCGGATATAAATCTTTCTCAAGGCAAAAACGTTATAACGGCAACTATAGACAACGTCGAGAGCAACAATATCATCGTGTACGTCTTGACATACGACTATTCCGAGGATAACGCCGCGATGCCAAACGAAATATTGAACGCAATGAAGCAACGCTTCGTGTGGAAAGGCAACGTGTGCGACACTTATATTTCGTCTCAAAAAGATTTGAACGCATATATGGGTTACGCCGTGTCGAGACACGAAATCGAAACGAAATTCGAGATGTATCTTGCGATAGACTCTTGGCGCAATAGCGAGACGTTCGGCAAAAAATGTTCTTTGGCTATGCAACAGGGCAACGACGAGTCGGGCAGATTCTCGTATTCTATGAGCGTGTCTAAAGAGCAAGGCACCGTCGTGTTTAGAGAAGGCACGCAATTCGGTATTCCGAGCGGAGCATACGAAAACCCCGACGAGTCGTATCAGACAAAAGTGCTGTTGAGATATAAAGAAAATTCTCAAAGCAGGACGGAGTTGCCCGTAGATTCTTTTGAAAAATCGCTCGACGTATACAATTCCAACGATTTGTATCGCGCGGTTTCTTGCGGATATAAACCCGTTTTCAAAGGAGACGACGCAAGCAAGGTGCAGGCGGTTTATCAAAAGGCAAGGGAAGTTTTGCAAAAATACGTTGCCGCAGATATGACGGAAGTCGAAAAAGTTGCGTGCATTTACGATTGGATAGTCTACAACGTGGATTACGACCACGCCGTTGCGGAACTTGCTAATTCCGCCGGCACCAGCGGTTATAACGCATTCTATCTTGAAGGCGTATTCAACGACAACAGAGCCGTGTGCGACGGAAAATCCAAAGCGTTTGCCCTGCTTTGCGGTATGGAGGGTATAAAAGCGATTCGTATCAGCGGATATGCAAATCCGAATCTTTCCTCTTTGACCGATGAGCAAAAAGCAGGTTGCGGCCACGCGTGGAACAAGGTTCTCGTCGATGCAAACGGGGACGGCGTGAGAGAGTGGTACGTCGTGGATACGACGTGGGGAGACGCGGCGGTTAAGACCAAAACGGGAGCGTGGGACGAGTATCTGACGTATTCCTATTTCTTGCGCACGGACGCGGATATTGCATCGACGCACGAGAGCAGTTTGGAGCAACCCGTTGCCGATTCGGTGTACAACACTTACAAAAATACGTTCGTTACCGTCGGAACGAAGAAAATCAGTTTGTACGTCGAAACGGCCGCCCAACTCAACGAATTGTTGGCGTATAGCAAAGCGAACGGAGGCATTTGCCTTAGCGTTTATATCGTAAAGAGCGCGCGAGGCAACGAAAACTTCGGACATCTTACGCCGACGAGAGACGGAGAATACGTCATCTTCGGTCAATCGTCGTTGTCGTTCTGAATGTAAAGAAAATCAAACAAAACGAAAGCCCGTTGAGGATTCAACGGGCTTTATATATCTTTGGGCGTTTCAGGGGGAGAAAAAACGCCGTCGGATTTATAGATACTTGCGCAAGGCTTTGATGTTTTTGTCGTAAGTTTTCATAAGGTCTTTGGCAAGGTCGGGTACGTCTACGCCGTCTTTTTCAAGTTCGTTGATGCATTTCTGCACGCTTTCGATACCCATATTGTAGCCGTCAATCAGCATACTTGCCAGATGAGAGCAGGAACTGTTGATGCCTGCGTTCATTTTTACGCCCGCTTTGAGCATAATGCGTTGAACGGGATTCGTCTGTGCTTCGGCAATTTCTTTTTCGCTCAATTCCTGTTTTGCCTTTTGATAAAAATCTTCCATAACCTCTTTTTGAGAGAGAACGAGATTCTTCATTTTATCGCAGTCGATATAGTCGATAATGTTGTCCACGGATTGCGCGCCCATTGCTGTGTTGCGCAGAATTTCTCTATATATTTTCATAAAAATCTCCTTGTCGTTTTATAACCGTATAGTGTGCAAAAACAAAACTTTTATTATATTTACTTATCCGAAAAGCCTGTCAAGCCACTCTTTTACCCACGATTTGTATACTATCTTCTCTCCGTTATTCGTCGTAGGGACAAAGCACAACGGGGGAAACGCAACGCACCACCAGTTGTCTCCGACGCCCTCTCCGAGATAAATTATCAATGCGTCGTAATAGCCTTCGGGGAAATCGTATTCGTCGTATTGCCTGTCGGGGAAATATTCGTTTTTGAGCGCAATCGAGGCTTTATATGTAAAATTGTTTGCGTAAAGCGTTTGATTTGCGATTTCGACGAGATTGTTTTGTTCTCGTTCAAGCACGTTTTTCGCGTCCGATTTTGTTTTGCAGTTGTCGAGTCGACCGCTAAGATAGGTTGTGATTGCGTCTCTTACGGCAAGTTTTACGCTCTGGTCTTGCTCGGAATTTGAGTTTGCTCTTATATGAATGCGAATGCATTCGTCCGCGAGTCGTTGTTGTGATACGTTTTGATTGCACGCGCACAGCACGAGAGTCAGTATGCACCCGAGCATAAGCGCGGCGACGATATAAATTACGACGTTGTTTTTCATATCGTGATTGTTGCCTCAATTCTTTTCGATTATACAATCGGCTTTGATTTTCGATAATCGCTTTTGGTTGCATAAAAGCAAATTCGCGTGAAAAACTACAGAAAAAGAGGTGAATTATGAATGTCAATTCCACGATAAAAAGAAGCGTAATTTTTATGGTCGCTTTCGTAATGATATGCGCGGCGTTGCTTTGCGCCCTCTTGCAAAACGAGGACGAAAACGTTGCGGACGCAGCCGTGTTGAAACAAGGCTCGAAAGGAGATACCGTCAAGACCGTGCAGACAAAACTCATCAAATGGGGGTATCTGACGGGAAAAGCGGACGGCGTGTTCGGCGCAAAAACCAAAGCCGCCGTTATCAAATTTCAGCGTAAAAACGGACTTGTCGCAGACGGCGTTATCGGTACGAGGACTGCGCAGGCACTCGGAATAAGTTTGTCGCAAAACACGTCGTCGTCATCGCAAAGCACGTCGTCTACAGACCTTAATCTGCTTGCGAGAGTCGTATACGGAGAGGCAAGAGGAGAGCCGTATACGGGACAAGTGGCGGTTGCTGCAGTCGTGCTTAACAGAGTGAAAAGCTCGAGTTTTCCCAATACGATTGCAGGAGTCGTGTATCAATCGGGCGCATTCGATTGCGTCAGCGACGGACAGATAAATCTCACCCCCAACCAATCGGCGTATAACGCCGCAAGAGACGCTCTTAACGGCTGGGACCCGACGTACGGATGCCTGTTCTATTACAATCCGCGCACGGCAACGAGCAAATGGATGCTGTCGCGCACGGTAAAACTAAATATAGGAAATCACGCGTTTTGTTAAAGGAGTAAATTATGAAAAAAGATAAATCAAAAAACAAGAAAACTCAAATCGAGGACAAAAAAGCCAAGAAACACGCCTCTCCGAAAGTCGTAAAAACAGCGATTTTAGGCACGGTTTTAGGCTTGTTCGCAAGTGCGGTGGTAGGACTTTCGGTGGCGTTGTTCTATTCGCAAAAGAGCGTACAGACGCACGAAACCTATCAGCGTCAGATGGACGCGGTGTATTCGAGAGCGTATTACGATTTGCTCGACGGTGCGAGCGACCTCGGAATTACGCTCAGAAAAATCAGCGTATCCAATTCTTCCAAAATGCAACAATCCTTGCTTTACGAGGTGTGGGGAACAGCGCAACTTGCCGAAGGCAATCTCGGAATGTTCCGCTCGCAGGACGACGGAATACTCAAGGCGCAAAAGTTTGTCAATCAACTCGGAGACTATACGCACACGCTTGCGCTTCGCGTTGCGGACGGACACCCGTTGACCGCAGAGGAAAGACAAAAACTCGTGCAGATGGGAGATATGGCGGATATGTATAAAAACGCCTTGCAGACCGTGCAACAAAATCTTGACGACGGACAAATGTTTGTCGAGGACGGCGGCGCGCTCGACAATTTCGCATCTGCGTTTTCGGAATTTGCCGAGCCGAGTTTCGAGTATCCCGAGATGATATACGACGGTCCGTTTTCTTCCGCGCTTGAAAACAGAGAAGCGTACGGACTCGTCGGAGAGGATATTTCCGTAGAAAAGGGAAAAGCTCTTATAAAAGATTATTTTTCTTCGCGCAGACCTCGCAATGTCGAATACGTCGGACAGGCTGACGGAGACATCGTAACTCTTGATTACAGATTCACGTCGGGAGACGACGATTGCTACGTTCAACTCGCAAAGAAAGGCGGTATGCTGATATCTTTCAACACTTCTCCCTCGTCAGATGAGGAGGCGGCAATCGTAGAGGCAAGCGAAACGTGCCAACAAAGCGCATTGCGCTTTGCAAACGACGTCGGTTTTAACGATATGCAGGTCGTATGGTCGTCGTCTGCGGACGGAGAGTGCGTTATAAACCTCGTTCCGACGCAAGACGGAGCGGTGCTTTATCCCGATTTGGTAAAGGTCAAAGTGCGCGAAAGCGATATGCAGGTAATCGGTTTCGATTCTACGCATTATGCGTTTAACCACAGAGAACGCAATATCGGCACGCCGAGCATCTCCGCACAAGAGGCACAAGAATCTTTGAATTTGCCCACGGTGTCGGAAGGCAGGCTGTCGCTTATTCCGCTCAGAGAGACCAAAGAAGTTTTGACGTATGAATTTGAATGCGAACAGAACGGAACGTATTACGTTTATCTCGACGCTCACAGCGGAGAAGAAGTGAACATTCTATACGTCGTGTCGGACTCGGCGGGAATGAGAACGATGTAATATATAAGGGAGGTCGAGGAGGGAAAACGAAACGAAAAAGCACTCGTAAAAACGAGTGCTTTTGATGTTTTTATTATCGCAAAACTTATCAGACTTCCACTTTTCTGTCGAGAGACTTGATGAAGCAAAGTCCCAAAACGATTTGGACAAGTCCGAGCGCGGCGTTTACGAATACGAGATAACCGCCGTTGGCAAGTTTCGAGAAATACTCTGAAATGCTGAGGCTTGCGCTGCCTTCTTCTTGGCCTGTGAGAAGTCCCGTGAACATCAATGCGATTGCAAGCAAACCGATTATAATGCTCGAAACCACGTTGTAAGCTCTGCCGTATTTCTTTCCGCAAGCGGAAATCAAAGCGACGAGGAAGTTTGCAAAAGCAAACAGCAACAATGCCATCGGAACGAGTTTCGCTATGCCGAACAACGCGGAACTGTCGAATGCGTCCTTGAACGAACCGCTGTCTTTGAACAAAGTAATCCAACCGGAAATACCGTCGAGAGCGGAGATTCCGAACAAATCGTTTCTGATAACTTTGGAGTTGACAAGGCAACCGAGAGCGGAGAGAACGATAAAGAGGAGAGACATAACCATCATCGTTACGTTTCTGCCGACACCGCTGTGTTTTTCTTTCTTTTCTTTCTTATCGCTCGTTTCGGAAGCGACGTCGTTGTAGACCGGCTCGAAGTCGGTTTGAGGTTGCGGATATGTCGGTGCTTGTTGTGCAAGCTCCGCCGTTTGTGTTTCTATTTTGTTGATTTTAACGCCGATAGTAACGCCGCAGCTGGGGCATTTGATACGATGTTTGTATCCGTCTGGCAAAGTTTCCAAATTCGCCGGCGGCTCGAAACTAATTTCGGCTCTGCAACTCGGACATCTAGTGTACATAGTTTATCTCCTTAAAAACTATTCTTTTGTTATTATATTATTAAAGAGCGTTAAAGTCAATGATAGTAAGGCAAAAATATTTTTTAACGCAAAAAACGCTCTTGCGGACGCGCGCTCGACGGAGCGGCAAACGACGTTTTGAGAGCGACGAATAATTCTCGTGCAATAATTGTAAACGAAACGCCGTCTTATGCTTGCTGCAAAAAACGGCGTTTAATTTTCAAAACTACTGTTTATATGTTAAAAACAATATGATAAAGTGTGTTTTATGCGATTTGTGATAACAACGTTATATTTGCATCAGATTGCGGTTTGCTTTTCCATATAGTTTTTTACGCTGACGTAATCGGCGCACAATCCGATTATGTATCTTTGCTTTTCTTCGTGAGAAAGCGAGCGGAGAATTTTTTCGTCCGCAAGTTGCGCGACGGGGTTGGTTATGTTTTGACCTGCTCGTTTGAGCTTGTTGATTTTTACGTAAATCTCTTTTTGTCGGGGAGTTACGTTTCTCGGCGCAGTCAATTCGTCTTTGTCGTAAGCGTTGTTTCCAAGTCGGTTCTTCGCCGTTTTTGCAAGTGCGCGCAATGCGCAGTTTTTGTGTTTCGTATTGCTCATAATTGCCTCCATAGCCCTATAATAGCACGATTCTTTATCTATGGAAGCGAGTCGGCAAAGAAAGACCTTATTCGTGCTTTTTTGTCTTTTTTCCTTTGCGCTTTTTTATGCCTGCAACGAGAAACGGCGGCGCGCAAACGCCTGCCGCAAAAGCAAACGCGCCGTATAATTGAAATTTGCCCTGCATAATCCACTCTACGCAAGCGATAAATACGCCTGCGATACACAGCGTTGCGAACAGGTCGGTCAAAGCGCGCTCGAGAGGGCGCGCTTTTCTTAAATACAGCAATGCGAAAAGTCCCGCGGCAAGTCCTGCAAGAAAGCAGAACGCAAAGCATATCGCTTGCGATTTGGCGTTTGCGCCGAGATATATATTCACTTGAACAAACGTTTTGCGAACGACGTCGGAGAAGATTGCGCGCTGTATTTGAGCGAATTGATTTGTCCGCTTATCTGCAACGTGCCGTTGTCCACGTCGAGATTCTTGACCGCAAGGTCGGTTCCGGAAATCGTAAGCGTTTCTCCCTCGAGACGAACGACGACGGTCTTGTCCGTAAACGTCGGAACGTCCACGACTCCCGTCATAGACACGGAATGAAGGTGGTCAAGCTCGATTTTGTGAGGGGATTTTGCTTTTTGCGTGCCGTCCGAGGATTTGGACTGGGTTTTTATCGGTGCGGTCGTTCGTGCATTCGGCGAAGATTTTGAAAATTCCATATTACTCCTCTTGCGCTTGCGCGCTTTTCATTGACAATAATATTAAAAGAGAATAAAATATATTCCACAAAAACAACGAACGGCGCCGCGTGCGCCGCCTGAGGAAATCAATGAGCAAATCCAAAGCGACCGCAAAAGAAAAAAAGCGTTTTGCAATCGACCAATCGGCAAAATACTATCCGATTATGTCGACTAAAAAAGCGCAGAGTTTGTTTTGCGTCTCCGCAAAGATGTTCGACGAGGTTGACAGAGACGTTCTCGAAGTCGCGCTCAACGACGTGTTGAACCGCTTTCAAGCCTACAAAGTACGTCTTAAAAAGGGATATGCGTGGCACTTTTTCGAGCATAACGACGCGCCCGCGAAAGTGTTTGACAACGAAGCCTTGCTAAAGCCCATAAACCCCGAAGATACCAACGGATATTGGTTTAGGCTGAGCGCGGTGGACAAGTATATAAAACTCGAGATGTTTCACGCGCTTGCGGACGGCAACGGAGCGTTGACGTTTTTGAAAAGCATCGTGAAAAGGTATCGCCAACTTTGCGGATTCGAAGTCGAGGACGACGACGTAATCGATTGGCAGAGCAGTCCTTACGAGGAAGAATTCGAGGACAGTTTCGAGAAAAACTACAAGCCTATTTCTTTCGGTCAAATGAATCTCAAAGCGTTGGCAGGCAAAGTTCCGCATCGCATAGAAGGCACGATGTCCAGAAGCGGTTATCAAAGCAGCGAAGCGGTTGCCGACGCAAGCGATATAGTCGCTCGAGCAAAAGAAATCGGCGTCACTTTCACGACTTATCTTACGGGCGCGCTTGCGTTTGCGATAGAAAAAACTTACGCCAACAAAAAGCCCATTGCGATAATGGTGCCTGTAAATCTCAGGGCGTTGTATCCCTCAAAAACTATGCGCAATTTCGTCACTTTCGCAAGAATAGTGTTTTTGCCCTCGACGTGTACGAGCGTGGAATCTTGCGCAAAAGAGGCGTATAGACAGCTCAAAATCGAGACTTCGAAAGACAAGCTCGACGCGTTTATCTCAACGACGGTACGCGCACAGAAAAACTGGCTGCTGAAATCGCTTCCGCTGTTTGTGAAAACCGCGCTTATACGATTCGGCAAACTGTTTATGAGGTCTCGCCAGACGATGATTTTCAGCAATCTCGGCAACGTGGTGTCTCCCGACGAAATGGGCGTTGACAGATACATTCTCAATATGAACGTGTCCAAAAACAACGTGCAGAATCTCGGCGCGATAACCACCAACGGAAAAACGAATCTCGAGTTTACCCGTTACATCAAAGAAAACGATTTGCCCGACGCATTTTACGATTTGCTCGAGCAGAAAGGTATAAAACTGCAAAGAAACTGACTTTGCGTGCAAAAGAGTATAAAGAGGTATTTATGAAACAACTCAATTCAAGCGAACTTCGCAAAATGTATCTTGATTTTTACAAGTCGAAAGGTCACGCCGTGATAGGCTCTGCGTCTCTTATTCCCGAGAACGACCCGACCGTTTTGTTTACGACGGCAGGTATGCATCCGCTCGTTCCGTATCTTTTGGGCGAGAAGCATCCGGCAGGCAATCGTCTTACGGACGTGCAGATTTGCGTGCGCACGGGCGACATCGACGAAGTGGGCGACGCGACGCATTGCACGTTTTTCGAGATGCTCGGAAGATGGTCGCTCGGCGATTATTTCAAGGAATATGCGATTGCTTGTTCTTACGATTTTCTTCTCAATCATCTCGAATTCGACAAAGATAAATTTGCCGTGACGGTTTTTGCCGGCGACGAGGATTGCCCCAGAGACGAGGAAAGCGCGTCTTACTGGAAAGCGCAAGGCATCCCCGAGGACCATATTTTCTACTGCAACAAAAAGCACAACTGGTGGGGTCCTGCAGGTATTACGGGTCCGTGCGGTCCGGATACCGAAATGTTTATCGACACGGGCAAACCCAAGTGCTGCGACGAGTGTTCTCCTGCGTGCGACTGCGGAAAATACGTTGAAATCGGCAACGACGTCTTTATGCAATATTTCAAAAACGCCGACGGCACGTTCTCTCCGCTTGCGCAAAAGAACGTGGACGAGGGTATGGGACTTGAAAGAATGCTTTGCATTCTCAACGGTTATAAATCCGTGTACGAAACGGACTTGTTCAGTTTTGCGATTGAAAAACTCGAGCAGTTGAGCGGCAAAAAGTACGGCGAGGACGAACAAACCACCGTCGCAATGCGCATAATCGCAGACCACACTCGTACCGCAACGTTCCTGTTGGGAGACGTCAAAGCGGTGTCTCCGTCCAACGTCGACCAAGGCTACGTTTTGCGTCGTCTTATTCGCAGAGCGATGAGATATTGCCGCACGCTCGGCATCGACGACAGCGCGCTTGTGGAACTTGCAAAACTTTACGTTGCAAAATATCAAGAAGCATATCCGTATATCAAAGAGAACGAAGAAAGAATCGTGACCGAACTCGAGGCGGAGAAGAATAAGTTTGCAAAGACTATCGAACAAGGTCTCAAAGAATTCGATAAAATAGTCGCGCACCTTCCGCAAGGAATGACGGTTTTCCCCGGCAAGACGGCGTTCAGGCTTTACGACACTTACGGTTTCCCCATCGAGATGACGGAGGAACTCGCAAAAGAAAAAGGTTATACGCTCGACAGAGCAGGTTACGACAAAGCGTTCGGCGAGCATCAGGCACTCAGCAAGGCAGGCGCGGAACAAAAGTTTAAGGGCGGTCTTGCAGACGGCGGAGAGCTTACGGCAAGACTCCATAGCGCGACGCACCTTCTCAACGCAGCACTTAAAATCGTTCTCCACGACGATTCCATTCAACAAAGAGGAAGCAATATTACTTCCGAAAGACTTCGTTTCGACTTCAACTTCCCGCGTCCTCTCACGCAAGACGAAATCGCGCAAGTCGAGAAAATCGTAAACGACGAAATCGCAAAAGACAGCGAAGTCAAGCTCGAAGAAATGTCCGTCGAAGAAGCCAAAAAACAAGGCGCAATCGGTGTGTTCGACAATCGTTACGGCGACGTCGTAAAAGTGTATACAATCGGCATTTCAAAAGAAATCTGCGGCGGTCCGCACGCAAAACGCACGGGCGAACTCGGAAAATTCCGCATCGTGAAAGAACAAAGTTCGTCTGCGGGAATCAGACGTATCAAAGCGGTTTTGGAGTATTGATATGAGATGTGACACTCACGTTCACACCCGCAATTCGCACGACGGCAAACTGCCGATACAGACAATCGTTGACCTTGCTCAAAAGCAAGGTCTTTGCTATCTTGCGACTACGGACCATCTCGATTACGATTTCGAATACGGCAAAAACAAGGCTCCGATAAAGTGGCCCGCGCTTGATTTGCCCGAATACTACAAAGAGTGGCAAAATGCAAAATCGGCACTTAATAACGACGAAAACAACAGATTAAACCTTTGTTTCGGCATAGAAGCAAGTTACGATAAAAGCGCGAAAGCCAAAGAAAAGTACAAGGAAATCATATCGAAATATCCGTTTGACGTCGTGATAAATTCCGTGCATTGCGTGGACGGTTACGACGTGTATTTCAAGATGGCGTTTTTGTTCAAACGCAAAAAACACGTTTATAAGAGATACCTCGAAACCATACTCGAAAGCCTCGACGCACCTTATCCGTACGATGTAGTCGCGCACATCGGATATATCGCTCACGGCGCGCCGTACAGAGACAAAACGTTGAGATACGAGGATTTTCCAAGCGAGATAGACGCAATTCTCAAAGGCATTATCCAAAGAGGAAAAGCGATGGAAGTCAACTTCCACCACGATATGGCTCCCGGCAGGGATATTATCCAAAGGTACTACGATTTGGGCGGAAGAAAAATCAGTTACGGCTCGGACGCGCACCGAGGAGATATTTGCAAAAACTTCGACGAGGCTTGCGCTATGCTCAAAGAGATAGGCTTTACTCATCTTAGTACTTTCGTGCAACATAACGAAGTGCTTGTCCCCATCGAATAAAAGAAGAAACGATTTCCGAGAGGAAGTCGTTTTTTTGCGTGCGAAAACCGAATATAAACGCAAGCGGGGCGGATAATAACCCAAAGACGAATAATTTAGGATGCTCGGAAACTAATTGATAGCAAAAAATTTCCGCGCAGGGTTGACTAATTATAAAACATAGTATATATTAAATAAACGGCGAGGGCGCAATGCGCGCGCTCGAAATCAGAGGTGTATTATGAAAAAGAATCTTGAAAAAATCTTTGCATCTTGTTCCATCGTGGTCGCACTTATACTCATTATGGTGTTGGTAGTCGCGGCTTTCGGCGGTATTAAAACGGACGAATTCGACAGCAAATTGGTCAGAGGCTTGATTATCACTTTGGCAATACTATACGCGCTTTTGGCGGTCGTATCGTTGGTGCTTGTGTTCATCAACAATGACGTTGTGAAAGACATCACTCTGCGTCAGGAAAAGGGCGGTTCCGTCAAGGTCACGTCTAAGGTTATCGCAAAACTCGTCAAACAAACGAGCAAGCAAATCGAAGGCGTCAAGTGCCAAAAGGTTACGCTTGTCAACGACGAATACGGCGTGCGTCTCAAAGTCAACGTCAAGGTCACAGACAAAGACGTCGTAGAGGCGGAAACTTATTTGCGCGCTTTGCTCGAAGATATGTTTACGGGCGAATTCGGATTCAGATTCAGCTCTATAGAAATCAAGGTTATGGCACTCACGCCCAAATATAAAGCGGACGAAGCCGACATTCAAGCCAAGGTTGAAGCTAAACTTGCTCAACTCAGAGCCGAAAACGGAGAGGAAAACGTCGAAAATACGGAAAATTCCGATAACGTCGAAAACGTTGAGGAAGCAACCGAAAACGTAACGGACGACGCACCGCAAACCGAAGAAGTCGCGGTTGACGAAGAACAAGTTTCAAGCGACGACGAGCAAGCTCAAGACGAGCAATCCGAAGAACAGGCGGACGAGCAAGGCGACGAAGAAAACGTCGACGAAACAGAGGAATAATCTCAATAATCATAGTGCGGAGCAATCCGCCGGAGGAATATAATGAAAGAAGTTTATCTTACTCAGGAAGGTCTTGAGGAATTAAAGCAAAGACTTGATTATCTTATCGTTTATTTGCGTGGCGACGTCGCAAAGAAATTGCAACACGCTCGCGAACTCGGAGACTTGTCCGAAAACGCAGAATACGACGCTGCGAAACAAGAGGAAAGCCAAGTTGCGGCTGAAATCAAGGACCTCGAAGAACGCATCAAAAACGCCGTCATCATCGAAAAGAGCGGCACGCACAAGGTGTCTATCGGCAACACGATTACCGTGGAGTATCTCGGCGAAGTAGATGAGGGCGAGGAACGCGTGATGCAATTCCAACTCGTCGGCGAGACAGAAGCGGATTATGCAAAAGGCAAAATCAGCAACGAATCTCCTCTCGGCAAAGCGATTCTCGGCAGAAAGAGCGGAGAAGTGGTCAGATTCAAGACTGCTCAAGGCGGCGTCGAAGAATATAAAGTCATCAGCATCAAATAATCGTATTTAGGCAAACGTACATCGAAGATGTATTCTACGCCCTTTTCGGGCGTAACTTATTTTTGAGAGAAACGAAATGAGCGAAGAAATGGTAAACGCACCGCAAGAAAAAGAAGTCGATATAAACGAGGTGCGCAAAGTTAGAATCGAAAAATTGAACGAACTTGTCGCAAAAGGCGAGAATCCGTTTGAAATTACGTCGTTTGAACGCACGGCAACCGCAGGCGAGATACTTGCCGACTTTGATTCGTACGAAGGCAAAGACGTTAAAATCGCAGGTCGTCTTATGTCTAAGCGTATTATGGGCAAGGCAAGTTTCGGTCATATTATGGACAGCGACGGCAGAATGCAAGGATATTTCAGTCGCGACGATATGGGCGTCGACGAATATCAGGCGTTCAAGAAAACCGACGTCGGCGATATTATCGGCATCGAAGGTTTTGTGTTTAAGACCAAAACGGGAGAGATTTCCGTACACGTCAAAAAAGCGACGTTGCTTTCAAAATCCTTGCTTCCGTTGCCCGAAAAGTATCACGGTTTGCGCGACCCCGAGCTTCGTTTCCGTCAACGCTACGTCGATTTGATTGCAAATCCCGAAGTGAAAGACGTGTTTATCAAGCGTAGCAAGATTATATCCACAATCCGCGAAGTGCTGGACAAAAAAGGATTTATCGAAGTTGAAACGCCCGTTCTCAACACGCTTGCAGGCGGCGCGAACGCTCGTCCGTTTATCACGCATCACAACACGCTCGACATCGATATGTATATGCGTATAGCAACCGAGTTGCACCTCAAACGCTGCATCGTCGGCGGTTTCGAAAAGGTGTACGAAATCGGTCGTCAATTCCGCAACGAGGGTATGGATACCAAGCATAACCCCGAGTTTACCACAATCGAATTGTATCAGGCGTACGTCGACTACAACGAGATGATGAACATAACCGAGGAACTGTATACCACGGCAGCAGAGCGCGTGTGCGGAAGTTTGGACATCACGTATCAAGGCACTCCGCTTTGTCTCAAAACTCCGTGGGAAAGACTCACTATGGTCGAAGCGGTCAAGAAGTATACGGGACTTGATTTTGACAATCAACCTCTCGACGAGCTTATCGCAAAAGGCAACGCAATGGGACTCGATATGCCCTCGGATACGTCTTGGGGCAAGGCTTTGTACAGCGTATTCGACGCTTTCGTCGAGGAAAAACTTACGGGCCCCGTGTTTATCACGGATTATCCCGTCGAGGTCAGCCCGCTTGCGAAGAAAAAACCGTCCGACCCCCGTCTTACGGAAAGATTCGAGTTCTTTATCTGCGCCAGCGAAGGCGGAAACGCTTTCAGCGAACTTAACGACCCCATCGACCAACGCTCTCGTTTCGAGCAACAAATGCTTGCCAAAGCAAAGGGAGACGAAGAAGCTCAACCTTACGACGAGGACTTCTGTACCGCACTCGAATACGGTATGCCTCCGACGGGCGGTCTCGGTATAGGTATCGACCGTATGGTAATGTTCCTTACGGATTCCGCGTCGATTCGCGACGTGCTTCTTTTCCCCACGATGAAACCTCTCAAATGAGTCGTTGAACGAATAAGAACGACAACGCCCATCCGCTACGAAATCGCGCACGCTTTGTGCGTCGGGTTTTGTATCGGACGGGCGTTTTTTTATACACTTTTGTCTCTCAAAGCAAAAGAGAGAAGCGTTGCTATATTTTTGGTTGTTATTCCGACGTTTTGGAACTGTTGAGCGTAAGCTCCACGAGTTTTCCGTTCAGACGGGCTTTGTTTACTATATCGTCGGAAACGATTTCGCCTTTCCGTGCGATAAGTTTGTTGGAGTACGTCGTCAAGTCTTTGGTCAGAACTCTGCCGAGCAAAAACTCGTAGTCGCATATAATGCGCGTAGGCGTGTGCGTATCGTCATATACGCTGTCGTCTCCGACGATGGCGTCAAATGCGCCTTTTGAGAAAAGTGGGGAGTCCCCCGATACGAATACGGCAGGCGGCGCGGTTTGGAGCATTTGGTTTTGCAAGACGTATCCTGCGTACTCGGTGCTTTGAGAGGATGATACGTCGTCCGTTTCGTTTATCGTGGCAAGCGTTTCCACGGTCGGACGAGGTATTTTGTTTTGCTTCGTTTTTTGCGTTTTGTTTGCGCCTTTCAGTATCACGGCGTTTCCGACAGAAAGAATGGCGGAGGGCGAGTACTGTTCGTTTTCGGTGCAGATTTTGCTCACTTTTCCGCTTTGATAGAATTCCACTTCGCTTATGTTTCCTTTCAGAACACCCGTTTGCGTGTATACGGGCATATCCATAATACCTGCCCGAAACGCGGTGAAATCGACGTCTTGCGCACTTCTGAAATTTACGGAGTTCTGCACGACTATCGCGTCTTTGAAAGACAAAACGTCATCGAAAGGAATGAGAACGTCTTGGCTTGTGTTGCACGACGACATAACGAAATATACGATACATTTGCATTCTTGCGAAAAATATGCGTTTTTTATACGTCCGACGACGCAGGACGAATCTTTTTCCAACACGGGTTTGTTCAATATCAAAGAAAATTGAGCCATTTTTCCACCTCGAAAAATCCTATGAAAACAAACCTTCGTATATGCGGACAAACGTATGAAAAAACGTGCGGATAGAATGCAAAATTTCGTCGAATAATGTCATAAATCGGAGATAGAAAACCGCTTTTTGCACGAGAAAAAAGCGACGTTCTAAACGCCTCGAATTTTTGGCAAAAACGGGCTTATCCACCGAGTTGTCCACAATTTGAGGTCAAAATGTGGATAACTTTGTGGAAAAGGGCGTATTTTTATACCGCCGTGAATATGATTTATTTTGTAACTATATGCGTGTCGAATTAAGTCGAAGGAAAAAAATATGCATCAGGGCGGTAACGGCCGTTTTAATCGTCGTTTTCGTGGCGTGCGGAGTGTCGGCACCCTTTTTAATCGAGGCGGTCAGAGAGTCTAAATCGCGCAATGCGACGATTGTGGTCGACGCGGGGCACGGCGGCATAGACAGCGGCGTAACGGGTGTAAAAACCGGCGTTGCGGAAAAAGATATAAATCTGAAAATAGCATTCTATTTGGGCGAAATTTTAGCCTCTCGCGGTTTTTCCGTCGTGTATACGCGAAGAAACGACGCAATGCACACTTTCGACGGCGTCGAAAACAACAAAAAACGCGCCGATATGTTCAAAAGAGGAGAAATAATCAACAATGCAAAGCCTGTTGCCGTGGTCAGCGTGCATCAGAATTTTTATTCGTCTCCCGCTCGCAGAGGCGCGCAGGTTTTCTATGACAAGAAAAGCGAGGAGGGGAGAAGTTTCGCTCTCGAAATGCAGAATCTGCTCAACGAGCAAATCAATCTTCCCGACGGTAAAAGAGAATACGCGCCTCTTTGCGCAAAAAAATATCTTTTGGAATGCAGTCCGTATCCCACAATCATCGTGGAGTGCGGCTTTTTGAGCAATTTTGCAGACGAAAAAAATTTGACTTCGCAGGAATTTCAGTATCGCGTCGCTTGCGTAATCGCGGACGGAATAACCCGATTTGCGAGATGAAAGTCCGAAAACGAGATTTCCGTTTCCGTAACGAGCGAAACTTCGGCTTCGCAATCGGGGGATAACGACGCACTTATAAGGCGTACTGTTGCGAAAAAACCTTGATTTATAAACGTAAATCGTTTATAATATAAAACTATGACAAACGCATTTGCATTTCCTTGCCAAAAAATCCTCAAGAAGCATAGCGACAATCAGGAAATCGCTTTGATAATCAAGGATATAGAGAACGCCAAACAGGGCGTTATGACGTTTTCCAAAGAAGTGAAGAAGTATATGCTTCAATTTATTCACGCGCGCTACGACGACAACGAAGAAGTCAACGCGCTCATCGACGTGCTGAAACATTGGAGCAAGTACGAATCGTTCAGTTATCTCGAGATTTTCCAACTTCAAGACGAATGTTATTTTTGGTATGACTTTTTGCACGCATACGGGGCGTGGAAAGTGATAGGAATGACCTACGGATTCAAGGACGAAAACGATGCGTTGGCAATTCTTATTCGCCTCGTAAAACTGGACGAAACCGTCTTTAAGGAATATCCGCAACTATAGTGCGTCGTCGCAAAAGAAAAAGGATAGAATATCGACAAACGAAACCATTATGCAGAAACAAGTACACGACGGACACCGTGACCGAATGCGCGAGCGCATACGCAGGAGCGGTCTGGCGTCCTTGCAAGACCACGAGATTTTGGAATACGTTTTATACGCATTCGTTCCTAGAAAAGACACAAACGAGATTGCGCACTCGCTTATTGACAAATTCGGCTCGATTTCGGGCGTGTTGAACGCCGACGAAAAGCGTCTTGTCGAAGTTAACGGAATGACCGCCAACGCCGCGTTGTTTATCGCGTCTTTGCCCGAGATATTCAGACGGTATATTCAAGACCTCGGAAGAACGAAAGACACTCTTAAAGGCAGGGGCGAAATCAGAAAATATCTCGGCGCAAAACTTTACGGTTTGCGCGAGGAGGAATTATACGTCGTCGCGCTTGACGCAAGGGACGGCGTAATCGACGCGAGGAACATTGCCAACGGAAGCGCGGACGCGGTGGAACTCAACGTCAGAAAGGTGGTTGACTTTGCTTTGAGAAACAAAGCCAGCGGAATAATCATCGCGCACAATCATCCGAGCGGAAATCCTACTCCGTCTCAAAGAGACGTGGACATCACGCAAGAAACGTATTCGACGTTGTCCGCTCTCGGCATAGGGCTTTTGGACCACTTCATATTCAGCGGAGCAAGTTATTATTCCTTTGAGGAACAAGGCTTGCTCGACAAGATAAAAACCGCAAAGAACTGTTTGAAAGAAGGTATAAATTTTTATGAATGACACAGTAAGAACGAGATTTGCTCCCTCTCCCACGGGATTTATGCATATCGGCAATCTGCGCACGGGTTTGTACGCGTTTCTTTTTGCGCGCAAAAACGGCGGTAAGTTTATTTTGCGTATAGAGGACACCGACCAAGAAAGAAAGGTCGACGGCGCGGTGGAGATGGTGTATCGCACTCTCGCAACCGCAGGCATCACTTACGACGAAGGTCCCGACAAGGATGGCGGATACGGTCCCTACGTTCAGACGGAACGTATGGGCATCTATAAAGAGTACGCCGAGAAGTTGGTAAAACTCGGAGGCGCATATTATTGCTTCTGCGACAAAGAAAGACTCGAAAGTCTTAAAGACGCCAACGGCGTGCATACTTACGACAAGCATTGCCGCAACCTTTCCGAGGAAGAAGTGCAGAGACGTCTTGCCGCAGGCGAGCCGTACGTCATCAGACAGAAAGTTCCCGAGGGCGTGGTTTCCAGTTATACGGATATGGTATTCGGCGAAATCAGCGTGGACAGCGCAGACATAGAGGACGGCGTTCTTCTTAAGAGCGACGGTTTGCCGACCTACAACTTCGCAAACGTGGTTGACGACCACCTTATGGGCATCACGCACGTTATAAGAGGCACGGAATATCTCAGTTCCACTCCCAAATACAACCTCATTTACGACGCGTTCGGATGGGAAAGACCCAAATATATGCATCTTCCTCCCATTATGAAAGACGCGACGCGCAAGTTGTCAAAGCGTTTCGGAGACGCAAACTTCGAGGACTTTATCGCAAAAGGATACCTCCCCGAGGCTGTCGTCAATTATATCGCGCTTTTGGGTTGGTGTCCGAAAAACAACAAAGAAAAGATGACGATGCAAGAGATGATAGAGGAGTTCGATACGGACGGAATCTCGCACAGCAGTTCCATATTCGACGAAGCCAAGATGCGTTGGCTCAACGGAGAATATCTCAAAGCGATGACTCCCGAGGAGTTTGAAAAGGTTGCGAACGAGTGGATTCTCAAGGCAATCGACGGCAAAGATTACGACGTCAAAGAGCTTGCGTCGCTTATGCAGACGAGAGTCGATATTTTGAGTGAGATTCCCGAAAAACTCGCGTTCCTCAATCAATTCGGCGAATACGACCTCGCGATGTACGAGCATCAAAAGATGAAAGTCAACAAAGAAGTGGCTACCGTGGCTGTAAAAACCGCAATCGACGCTCTCAAAGATTTCGACGATTGGACTGCGGACGCGATTAAGGAAAGAATCAAATCTTATTCCGAGCAAGTCGGCGTTAAGAGCGGACAAGTGATGTTCTCTATGAGAGTCGCGCTTACGGGCGCACCCGTCACGCCGGGCGGAGCTATCGAAATGGCGGTCGTGCTTAAAAAAGACGAAACGATGCGCCGTCTCGAGTATTCTTTGAACCTCCTTCAAAAGGCATAAAATGAAAGCAAACGTAGCAAAAAACAGAATATTTGCGTTAATAGCCGTACTCGTCGTAGCAACGAGTGCGTTCTGCGCAATGCTTTTGCCGACTTGCGGTGTGGCTTACGCAACGAAGTGGGGCAACACGGACACGTCGGAGTTGATATATTACAACGACGGATTTTTGGACGTTCAGGGAGCAAAAGCCGTCGTTGACACTTGGGATAAAAGCAAAGTGACCGCTCCTATCGTCATCGCGATTATCGATACGGGTATAGATTTGCAACACGAACTTTTTGACGGAGTGCTTGTCAAAAACGCAAACGGAGACGTTCTCGGATACAATACCGACGGCGCAAATTCCGACGGTAGCGTGGATATTTCCGACCACTCGTCCAAGCACGGCTCTGAAATAGCGGGCGTCGTTGCGATGCTTATAAAAGAGTTCGGACTCGAGCAATATATCAAGATATATCCTATAAAAGCAAACAATAAAGGGGAAAACACATTTAATATAACCAACCTTACAAAGGCTCTCGACTGGTCTGTGACGCAAGCGAAAGCAGACGTCATAAATATGTCGTTGGGATATTCCAAAAGCGACTACGAATCGCAAAGTTCTTCCTTGCGAAGCGCGTTCGAAGTCGCACTTTCAAAAGCCGAGCAAACGGCGGTAGTCGTGGCGGCGGCAGGAAACAGACGGTCGACCAACGAGAATCGCAATCAAGCGTTTTATCCCGCATCGTTGGAGGGAGTCGTTTCGGTTGCCAACGAGGGCAACGACGGCAAGATATATTCGACGTCCTATTATCACGATACGACGGACATTTGCGCCCCGGGGCAGGCTATTTATACGTCGAAAGGTTTTAACATTACGAGCAAATACGGCACGGCAGACGGCACGAGTCTTTCCGCCGCAAGCGTGAGTTTCGCAAGCGCGCTTTTGAAAATGAGACTTATCGTCGAGGGAAAAGCCACGCAAGCGCAAACGATATCCAGAATGATAAGCAGATTGCCGTATCCGAAAAACGTCGGCGTTTCCGATTATACTTTCCCTGCGCTCAATCTCAAAACCGTGGTTCAAACTTCTCTCGAATCGGGACAAATAGACCTCGGATACAAAGCTCCCACGGGCATATCGCTTGCGCATAACGGCACGATAGGAACGGGAGATTATACGGGACTTATCTATATGAGAGCCGATTCGGTAACTCCCGTGGAGTTTATCGCAAAACTTACGCCGCTCGGAGCGGTTGACCCCGAGATAGAAAATAGCGTGGAATGGACCGTGCAGACGATTAAGGACGCGGACGATTACACCGTTATGGACGAGCAGTCTCTCGGTACGGGCGCGATAATGACTTTCAAAGCACCGAGGGGCGGAGACTATATCGTCAAGGCAAAACTTCCGTATTACGACTTCGAGGCAACGCAACAAATTCACGTCGAATTTGCTCAATATTACGTCGGAGAGGTCAGGGTTACGCTTGCAGACAAAGCAAATCTCGACGTAGACGACGCACCGTCTCGCGCGACGTTGTATACCAAAGAGACTACGAGGTTTGCGCTTACGGGCGTACAATATCTCAATCCGTACACCGAAACGAAATGGTTTGTAAACGGCAAGTACGTTGCTTCGGGCGCGACGTTCGACTTTAAGCCGAGCAAACCCGGAACTTATTATATAACCGCACAATTCGGAGACAACGCAAAGGTCGATTTCGATTACAAGTTTACGGCGGAGGTCAAGTCGTTCATTTTGAGACCGCTCGATTTGTCGTTGCTGATAGTCGGATGTACATTGGCTCTCGGCGCGGCGATAGCGGTTACGGTCGTTGTCGTAAAAAAGAAGAAACACGCCGCTTTAGAACCCGAATCCGAAAAAGAAGAATAATACTTTGAACTATAAAAGCAAAGAACCGTCCGTTCGGGCGGTTCTTTGCTTGATAAGGGGGAAGTATTATGAGGAGCGAAATGCTTTTCGTCTTTCAATCTTTGCGAGGAAGAAACAATACGTTTCGGGTGTGTACGTCGCTGTAGGAAAAAGTGCGGGATTGTCCGTCGTCCATACGCACGGTAAATACGGCAGGGAATATTGCCGTAACTTCTCCTTTCATCAGCGTGGATTTGCCTCTGCCGACGTTTATTTTGAGCAATACGGGGATTCCTACGAGTTTTTGCACTTTTTCTTTTGCGCCGATTATCGATTGTCCTATTTCTCTCATAGATAGATTTTTGCCAAGTTTTTGATTTTTAATCGTCATATCGCACAACTTTCGAGAATATGTTTTTGTGAAACGGAGGAGTATATGTTCAATTTTGAGAAAATAAGTGCAAGCAAGTTTTACACTGCGCCGTCCGTCGAGAGAGTTGTGGAATTTTCTCCGCAAGACATCGATATGAGCAATATCGCAAAGGTTTTGTCTCTCGCCGTCGACGCAAAAAGCACGAGTATCGAGGCTTTTGACGGATACGTTCAAGTCGGCGGTCGCACCAATTTCCGACTCATATATCTCGACAAGGAGTCTAATGCGAAAGGCGTCGATTATAATGCGGATTTCAACGTGCGCATAGACGGAGATTTTGCCGAAGGAGACAACGTTTGTTGCGATATTTACGTTACCGAAGCGGACGTCGGCGCAACCGACGCTCTTACGTTGACGGCAGTTCTCGATATAAGAGCAAACGCGATAAAGAGAGAAGAACTGGAAATGCTCACGTCTTGCGAGGGCTGTTACACCACGGTTAAGGACGTATTCGTGCCGTCGTTTATCGCGACGAAAGCAACGGTTATACCGTTTGACGACGAAGCGGAAGTCGGCGGAGAAATAGAGGCGGTACTCGGTCTGAACGCAATGTGCGTTCCCAAACAGACGGTGGCTACCGACGGCGGAGCAAAAACGAAGTTTTCGGTTATAGCAAACGTAACGTACGTCGAGGGCGGAGAAATCAAGCAACGCGCTTTCGATATTCCCGTCGAGGACGAGTTTAGCCTTGACGGAGTGGCTCAATCGGACGCAATCAAGGCAGAGGCGTGCGTAAAATCTTCCAAAGTGGTTTTGCAGGGCGTTACCGGAGACAACGTAATCAGAGTCGAGGGAGAATTGCAAATCAAACTCTGGGCGTTTAGATGCAGCAAAACGCAAATAGTAAGCGATTTATTTATGCTTACCAACGAAGTCGAAATCGAGAGAAAATCGGCAGAATATCAATGCTTTGACGGTTGCGGATATTTTATGCAAGGCGTGAGCGGCACGGCGGTTTTGGGAGATAACAAGCCGTCTGCGATTCAGGTGTGCGCATTGCCGTACGCAAGATGTTACACTTCTCGCTCGTACGTTACCGAGGACAACAACCTTGTGGTGGAGGGCGTAGTCAACACGGATATAATTTACACCGACGAAAACGGGTACAATTCCGTTCGCGCGGAAATTCCGTTCTCGGTTGCGGTTGCAAGCGAAATTCCGTTCTCCAAAGACGTCAGAGTTCATTGCGACGTGCAACGTATAAGCGCAAGCGTCGTCAGAGAAAGAGAATTTGACATCGTTATGGATATTGCAATCAAAGCGTGCGGTTTTTCGCATCTCGAGGCGGACTATATCGGCGCGGTAACCGTGGGAGAGGCAAGAGTAACCAACAATTCGGCACTCTCGGTATACGTCACTTCGGAGGGAGAGGAAATGCTGGATATATGCAAAGCGTTGTCCGCAATGCCCGAGGACGTAATGGCGCAAAACCCGACGCTCGAATTGCCGACGAAAGAGGGAGAGAAAATAGTTTATTTCAGAGCGTTGAAGTGAGTAGGAAAAGATAGGGAACGGATAAATATAAAAAGCGTGCAGTCGCACGCTTTTTGTATTTTCGAGATATAACGAATATCAGCGTTCGTTTGCGCTTTTCCTTTCTTCTTTGAGTGCGGAAATGCGTTCGGTCGCTTTCTTTACCGCGTCGTCCTTGGCTTTGTTGAACGCAACGAGATAATCGTCTAGAGTAGTTTTGATTTCTGTCTTCGCGTTTTCGATTTGTTCTTTGTCGTCGTCAGACAGCGACATTGCCTCGTAAGCCGCTTGGGCTTTGCTCTCGAGGGCGGAAATTGCGGCGTTTACGCTTGCCTCGCTGTTGTAATCTACCGAAGGCGTACACTCGTCGATAACGTCGTCGAGATTGAATCCTATGAGGTTGAGAATGATAAGTTCCGTTCCGCGGAGCATAGATTTTACGGAATCGACGGACGATTTTACGTCGATAACCGAAAAGTCTTTATCGGCTACGTCCTCGTTTGCGGTGCAGAGATAATCGCTTTGCAGCAAATCGTATGCTGCCGCTATTTTGACTTTTGCGTCATCTGACGAGTTGCGGTAAAGTTTGTCGACGTAAGACGTTACGTCTTTTTTGGATACGGTAAAGCCGTTTTTATCCGAAATCGCTTTGACTCCGTTTTCAAAATCCGCTTCGCTCACGCCGAGCGCGTTTGCGACGGTAGCGACGTCGGTTGCGCTAAGGGTGTAGGACGGATTGTAAAAGTACTGCGAGAATCTGGTTTTGTAAAAACGCAACGACAACAGGTGTGCGTTGGACACCGTGTATTTGATTGCGTTTTTGGTTTTATCGAGCGATGAGAGCGCGTTTTGCAAATTTCCCTTGTTATACTCGCCGAGAGTGTTCGTTGCGAAATGGCTTATATAAAGCCCGCCCTCGAGAGTTTGCACCGCGCTGTTGTAGACGAGGTTTGCCTTTTCGATTTCGTCCTTATATTCGTCTCCGTATTTCAAATCGGAATTTGCTTGCAAACGAGACACTTCGGATATAAGCTCGTCCGTGCTTTTGGCGGAAAGCGATTCTACGGACGAATCCGAATTTTCTCGCATCGCGCTTTTTATAAGTCTGAATGCGCCCACGGAGAGTCCTTGTATGCTTTCGTTGTCGGGAAATTCCGATTTCAAATCTTCGAGTTCTTTTGCGACCGACAGACCTGCCTGATTATTCACAAAAACGGAGAGAGCGGAATTCGTTTCCTTCGCGCCCTTTTCGAGAGCGGACGCAACCGCCGCAAAAACCTGCTCCTGTTTGCTTTCGGACGATGAAACGACGCATACGTCCACGGCTTGGTTGTCGCTCGTCAGATAACCGTATTCGACTGCGAGGGAAGATATGTTTTCTATTGCCACGTTGACGTTTGCGCCGACGATGCCGTCCTCTTGGAAAAGCAATACTTTTGCGTCCTCGTTTGCGCCTTCTACGCTCATAACGCAATCGTACTGGTCGAGAACGAGTTCTATTGAAGGATTGATGTCGATTCCGACGTAAGAGGTGGCTTTGGAAGCGGCCGCTTTCGTGTTGTCGGGAGAATTGCACGCGACGAGAAACACGGAACAAAGTGCCGTGACCGTAAGACATAAAACCAATAACAGCGTAAGTCTTTTTGCGTTCTTCATACCTACTCCTTCAATTTACGATATGATAATACACTATAAATATAAAAACACAATAAAATCAACATAAAGATATTCCAAAGATTATCGCAATAAGCCGCCCCAAAGCATTTGTTGTTGTGAAAACTTGACTTGTGTGCTAAAATACAATTATGACAAAGCAAGAGTTGGACGTAGAAATGCAAAAACTCCAACAAGGAGACGAACTCGCGTTTGAGAGAATTTACAACGACACCAAACGCGGTCTTTTTGCGTTCATTTTGTCGATGACGAGGGACTATTATCTTGCCGAAGATATGATGCAAACGGCATATATCCGCTTGAGAACGACCATATCCAATTATCGAGCGGGAGGCAACGCATACGCGTGGCTTTATACGATAGCCAAAAACGCAACCCTCAACGAGATAGCGCGGCGCAAACGAGAAAGCGTCACGGACACGCTCGAGGACGAGGGAAAATTCGGCACTTACGATATGGACGAAAGCGGCTCTCCCGTAACGCAGGTTATGAACAAAGTGCTTAGCGATTCGGAAAGACAGATAGTCACTTTGCACGTTATATCGGGGTTCAAGCACAGAGAAATCGCGGATATGCTTGACAAACCGCTCGGAACGGTGCTTTGGACGTATAACAACGCATTGTCCAAAATAAAGAAAGAACTTCAAAAGGAGGGAGAAAATGAAAAATAAGGATATAACCGAAAATTTGAAAAAAGAACATCGGGACAAGTCCGTACCCGACGTTTTCTCCCGCGTCCGAAAAGCCCCGATAAATAAATTGCTTGACGGACAAAGCCCTCTCAAGGCGTTTGACAAAACGTCTGCGGTCAGGGTGCTTTGGGTTGCGCTCGCGCTGTTCGTGGTTTTCGTCTTTACGCTGTCGGTTTTTGCGTTGATGCCCAAGACGAAGGAAGTCACTCCGTCGAGTTACGTCCGCATAAGCGTGGAAAGCGGCGGACAAACGACGGTATACGGGTTTATCGTCAACGACGAAAAAGCGGTGTTGTGCGTGCTTGAAAGAGACGGAGAGCAACAACCGCTGCAAAATTTGAATTTGAGCGAGAGTAGCGTTAAAGACGCAATAAACGGTGTTTATCGTGCAAAAAACGGAGATAAAGTCGCGATATGCGCATTAGACGGCAATTCCGCGTATGCAACGGAACTCGCGCAATCGGTAAAAACCGCAGTATCCGAAGCGGCGCAAAGTCAGGCGGATATAGAAGTTACGACGTCGGTAAACGATGCCGCCGTGGTAGAGGATTTGCGCAGAATATGCGGAGCGCAGGAGAATTGCGGAATTGAATCTTTAATCGAAAAGTATATCGAAACGTTTGCGTAAGCAGGCGTTTTTGAATTTTTTGAACGTTAAAGTATAGTTAAAAAACGCACGACGAAAAAAACCTGTTGAAATTGCGTCGCGTTATATGTATAATATATTTTATCTAAATATTCATACTAAACAATAAACGCAGAGGCTTTTGAGTTCATTCTCAATCGCATTTGCTCGGGAGAACCGATATGAAGAAAACTCTCACAATACTTGCCGCGACGTTGCTCGCGTTGCTTATTTGCGTCACTTGCGTGGCTTGCAACGACAATTCAAATCCGAGCGACGGACAAGGAGAGAAACCCAACGATTACGAAGTGGCAACCTACACGGTAACTTTCGATACCGGCGAAAAAAGCAATTACACTTTTGAAGGCAGCGTTTTGAAAGACGTTCCCGCAGGTTCCAAAATCTCCGCGCCGAGAAACGCAAACGGCGAGTTGATTATCCCTACGCAAAAGGGCTATACTTTTGCCTATTGGATGGACGAGGACCGCAAAGAATTCGACTTCAATACGAGGACTATCAACAAAGACACCAAACTTACCGCATATTACGTCAACAACGTTTTTACGCACGAGGTAGTGCTTGACGCAACGTACGAGTTTAACGCCGACGGCACTTGCACGGTAAAGGAAGGAACGTACGAGGCGCAAACGGGATACAAGATGTCTCTCGGAGCAGACGTTAAAGTGCAATCGACTTACGACGAAAAGTCGGAGCTTGCATATCCCGCCGCACGCAACACAAACGACGAGGAAGATTTGTTCTATTGTTGGTTCTATATCGACGAGGACGGCAAACCCGTTCAATTTACGGATATTCTCGCAAAGCGTACGAGCGATACGGTAAGTTCCGTGAAAAAATATACGCTCACCTACAACGACGTAGGCGTACCCGTGCTTTATCCGTTGTTCCGCTCTATGCTTCCCAAGATAGAAGTTCAATTTCTTGCTAAAGACGGAAGCGTGCTTGCAAGCAAATACTACCGTTACGACGACGAGATAAACGAGAGCGAAAAATACGACGCTCCCGATATTGCTGGATATAAATTCTCAAACTGGTACTATGAAATCGTCACGGACGACGAAGTGGTAAAATACGACTTCAATTATAAAACGAGTTCTCAAAGCGGTACCGAAATCAGCGCGCTCGCTAATCCCCAACTGACTTGTTTCGATTCAAAGAGCGTACAACTCAAATCGAAGTGGATAAAACAAATCGGCATTTCCTCGAAATCGCAATTCGACGCATTGTACAATCTCCTTCACAAAGAGAATCCCACGGACGATGAAAAAGCCGAAATAGCCGAAGTTCTCGAAGCGGACATAAAGATTTCAGGTACAATCGAATTGAGCGGAGAATACAAACCGCTGTTTGACGAAAAGCATATCTTCGTCGGTACTATCGACGGAGGAACGAGAACGTCGGACGGAAAAGTAAGCAAATGCGCAACTATCAAAGGCGGCAACTTTGCAGACGTTAAACACGCGTCCGTTTTGGGATACGTCGACGGCGTCGTGCAGAATCTCGTCTTTGAAAACGTAACGCTTTCGATAGTCAAAGACGGAGACAAATACGCAGACGAAGTTTATATGGGCGTGGTTGCTTCCGTCAATAACGGCAAAATCGACAACGTAAGCGTTGTCAATCCCACCGTCGAAACGCAAGGTCTCGGCAGAGTAATCGTCGGCGGCGTGGCGGCGGTAAACCGCAGAGTGGTCGACGATACGGACAAGGGTTATATCTCAAACTGCACCGTCGGTAGCGAACTTCAACCGTTGACGCTCGGCGCAAAATGCACGCTTATCCAACTCGGCGGAATCGTCGGCGACAATAAGTCCAAATCTTACGTCGTATCTTGCAATGCGTTCGTGACGGTTAAAGACGGCGAATATTCTTCGGCAAGAATCGGCGGTCTCGTCGGCAACAACGCAGGCTATATTCAAAAATCTCAGGCAACGACGGTCGTCGGCAACGTGGTCACAGACAACGAAATGAGCTTCGGCGGCGCGGCTGCGGTAAACTCGTTTGCGGTGGAAGAAGTGCATACGGTGTGCAGTTTCGGAAGCGTTGACAATTATATCGCAGTCGGCGGCGCGCTTTCTCAAATCGTCAATGTCGGCGGTATCGTAGGCAAAAACGACGGATACGTCAGAAACGCATACACGGACGCAAATCTTTTCGTAAAACTTACCAAGTCCTCCGTGATAGCGGCAGTCGGCGGAGTCGTTGGAAACAACTTCGGCGCAACGACGCAAGTCGGTAGCGGCGTGACGAGTCCGGGCGCAATCAACTATTGCTATTCGACGGGCAACGTAAACGTCGTTATAAATTCCGACGTTAATAACGCCAAACTTTACGTCGCGGGCATCGTCGGAAGAAACGCAAAGAAGAACATCGGCTCTTGCTTTACGCTTGCCGATATATCGGTCAGCAACGTTACCGCAGACGGCACGGCCAACGCAAACAACACGGTATGGCTGGGCTTCGGATTCGGCAGTATGGAAAATTCCGCAGTCGTAACAAAATGTTGGTATCTCGCAAGCAACAAACTTTCTCTCAACGGCGAGAATTATTCGGTAAGCGTCGTTGAAGGCGAGGACGTCGAAAACTTCGAGATAACCAAAACAGGCGGTCTCAAAACTCCCGACGAGAGCGTAAACGCTCCGTTCGAGTCGCAATCGTGGCTTGCCGCAAACACCGATTTCAACTTCGATAAAGTGTGGAATCTCGACGGCGGACTTCCCGTTCTCAAAGATTTGGCATAATCAAATCGATTAGATAAAAACAGATTATGAGGCGCACGGAATCGTGCGCCTTTTCTTTTTATAAAATTTTTGAACGTTATTCGGTAATGTTGACAGCAAAAAATCATAGTGCTATAATTGAGCAAAATTCAGTAATTTGAGAGGGCTATATGGCAAGAAAACCAAAGTATGACGGCGGAACGAAAACCAAAATGATAGAAGTCGGCACCAAGTTGTTTTTTGAAAAGGGCTTTGACGGAACTTGCATTCGCAACATCACGGACGAACTCGATTGTGAAGTCGGCTTGTTTTATTATTACTACAAAACCAAAGACGATTTGTTTACGGACGTGTTGGACAATTTCTTCGAGCCGTACAAAAAGGACTTTCAATCGCTCGTAGACGAAGCGAGAGTTAAGCCCGAAAGAGCGCTTTTCAGATTTTTTGCGTATATGAAAGAGCAGGTCGTGCTGTTCAGAGAAAAATATGAGAAGAATATGCATCGCACGGTGCGTTGGGCAATCAGAGAACAGACGTTGACCGTTATCGAGCCGTACATAGAGCAAATTCTCGAAATATTGATTGCGGACGGCGCAAAGCCCTCGATGGACACCCGTCTGACGGCGGTATTCTTGTCGCACGGCGTAGGTAGCGTGATTTTGCACGAGGACGCAGAGTGGGTGGAAGCAAGCACGCTGCAGATGCGTAAAACCGTCAATATGATTTTGGGACTCACGCCTGAGAGAGCCAAAGAGATGTTTGGAGAATGATATGGAAATTAGAAAAATAGATATGGATACATATTATAGAAAGGGCGTTTTCAAGCACTTTTCGCAAGATTGCAAATGCTCGATTTCTATGACCGCAAGGGTGGACGTGACCGATTTGCGCGAAACGTCAAAAAAGACGGGAACGAAGTTTTATATCAACTTCTTATATCTGCTCGCAAAAACGCTTAACTCGAGAGACGATTACAAAATGTTTTACGATTGGAAAACGAACGAGGTGTATTGTTTCGACACAATAAACCCAACGCAGTACGTTTTTCACGACGATACGGAAACCTGCACTCCCGTCTATACGACTTATTGCGAGAATTACGCCGAGTTTTACGAGAACTGCGCAAAAGATATAGACGCCGCAAAGCAAACGAGAGAATACCGTCTCGATGCGGCAAATCATCCAAATTGGTTTGACGCGTCGTATTTGCCGTGGGTAAGTTACGATTCTATGAACGTAGAACTTCCCGACGGGCATCTGTATTTCCAACCCGTTGTCAACTGGGGCAAGTATCGCGAGGAAAACGGAAGATATAAGTTGCCGCTTACGGTGCGCCTCAATCACGCTATCGCAGACGGATATTTGCTTGCGCAAGTGTACGTTACGCTTGAAACAGAACTCGAAAAGTTTTGCAAGGAGAGAGGGATTTTATGAAAATTTCGGTGTTTAACGCAAGCCCCAAAAGAGGGGCAAGCGACACTATGCATATCACTCGCGCGTTTTTGGAGGGAATGGCACAAGTTGCACAAAACGACGTTAAAGTGATAAATTTGTATGATAAACATATAGAATATTGCAAAGGCTGTTTTGCGTGTATGCGCAACGGCGGAAATTGCGTTATAGACGACGATATGAAAGAGTTGCTGAAAATCGTGCTTGAAAGCGACGTTTTGTTGTTCAGTTTTCCGCTGTATTGTTACGGTATGCCCGCAAGTCTCAAGGCGTTTACGGACAGAACTTTGCCGCTCACGTCTATGGCAATGCGCAAGGTGGGAGAGAGATACGAACACTTGGGGCAAGCAGATTTTTCAAAGCTGAAATATGTGATGGTATCGGGTTGCGGTTTTCCGAACTACAAGAAAAACTTCGAGCCTGCAAAGATGCAATTCGAACTGATGTTTCCGTCAAATCACACGATGATTTGCGTGCCTGAAAGTCCTATGTTCAATGCTCCCGAAGCGAGTGCGGTAACGATTCCGCGCCTTGAAAGAATTAAGGAGGCGGGCAAACGATTTGCAGAATGCGGAAGTATAGACGACGTGCTTTTGAAAGAAATCGAATCCCCGATGATACCCGAGGACGTGTATGCGAAAATTTGTAACGGAGAGATGTAGTATATGAAAAAATGGTATGACGAAGAATATAAATTCGAGATTGAAACGATAGGATTTTTGAGAGGAGACAAGACTGAAAACTATTGCCGCAACGGCGAGCAAATAGGGGATAAATACGAGTGTACTTACGGTTGCCCCGTCAATGCGCAAGGCTACGGAATTTGCAGCAAAACGATGACTATGCTTTATCCGATTATGGAAGCTGTGAGAAGCGGCGGAGATTTGCGAAAAGTCGGAGGAGAGGACAAATACGTCAAGACTATCGTGTGTCCCGACGGTTGCGTTATGTTCAGACTTACCGCAACGCCTCTCGGCAACGAAAACTTTTTCGAGGGCAAGTTCTACGAGGATAAAAGCGAGGAGTAAAGCGAAATATGAATTGTCTCTTGAATAGCATTGATAAAATTCACACCACCGAACAAGGCGTAATACGGTTGTGCAAAAATCTCAAAATCGACGGAGACGCCGTGGCGTATTGCAAAGACCTTATTATGCAAGAAGATTGCGAAGTGACGAGACGCGGCAAAAACTTTTATGCAAACATAGGCGACGTGCAAATCACGATAAACGCCTATTCTTATACGATTATTACTGCGCATAGATGCGCAAAGAAGGATTAGAATAATGAGCAAAAGATATAAGATAGCAAAGAGTATTCTGCTGTTTTGGACGCTGTTTATAAGTATCGGAGCGTTCGGTGGCGGATTGTGTATGATTATAAAACCCGACGGAAGCATTATGGGCATGGCAGATATGTTGCCGTATTTTCAGGTGTTGCCGCTTGCGGATAAACTGTTTCAAAATTTCTTATTCTCGGGCATAGCGTTGATAATCGTCAACGGCGTTACGAACGCAGTCGCAACGGGTTTGATTTTCGCAAACAAGAAAAGCGGCATAATAATGGGAACGGTATTCGGCGTAACTCTTATGGCGTGGATTGTTATTCAATTTGTCATCTTTCCGCCCAACGTGATGTCGTCGCTATGGTTTGTGTTCGGCATTTTGCAAACAATCACGGGATTCGTTTGTCTTGTGAGGTACAATCAGGATAATTTTGCATTTGACGAAAGCGAATATCGCAATATAGGCAAAAACCCGTCTCGTGCCGTCGTATATTTTTCAAGATTAGGCTATACCAAAAAGATTGCATATCAAACCGCAGACGAAATCGGAGCCGACATAATCGAAATTACGACTACCGAAAAGACGGACGGAGATTTGGGCTTTCTGTGGTGTGGAAGATTCGGAATGCACAAGTGGGGTATGCCTGTAAACGACGTCGATTTGAGTGGTTACGACAGCGTCGTGATATGTTCTCCGATGTGGGTGTTCGGTGTGTGCGCGCCTGTCCGCGAGTTCTGCAAGATGCAAAAAGGCAAACTTAAAAACGTCGGATACGTCATCACACACACGATGAAGGCGCGCTTTGAAAACGTTGCCGACGATATGGACGCATTGCTCGATACAAAGCATACGTCTTTTGCTTCGTACAGCACGCAATTCGGCAAAATAAAAAGGTTAATATAACAAAAAGCCACGATAAAGCGTCGAAAGAGCAATTTAAGTCAAATAAAAACCCCTCGGATAACCGAGGGGTTTTCGTTACGTTTTGCGGAATTATTCTTCCGTGTAGGACGCCGCTTTCTTGAGATAGAATGCGCGTTTCTTTGCAGCGTCTTCTTCGTTCTTTGCGAACAAGACTTTTGCCGCATCCGGATTCATCTTTGCCAAGGAAGCATATCTCGTTTCGTTCATAAGGAACGCTTGATAATCGTCCGTAGGCTCTTTGCTGTCGATTGCGAGCGGTGCTTTGTCCGTTCCGACCAACGTCGGGTTGTAACGGAACAGTTGCCAGTAACCGCAGTCAACCGCTTTCTTCATTTCCATTTGAGAGTTGTCCATACCGCCCTTGATGCCGTGGTTGATGCACGGTGCGTAAGCGATGATGATGGACGGTCCGTGATATGCCTCTGCCTCTGCAAACGCTTTGACGACTTGGTTCATATCCGCGCCCATAGAAACTTGTGCGACGTAAACGTAGCCGTAGTCCATTGCGAGAAGCGCAAGGTCTTTCTTCTTGGTGCGTTTGCCCGTTGCCGCAAATTTTGCGATTGCGCCGGTAGGAGTGGACTTGGACGCTTGTCCGCCCGTGTTGGAGTACACTTCGGTGTCGAGAACGAGGATGTTGACGTCTTCGCCGCTTGCGAGAACGTGGTCAACGCCGTTGTAACCGATGTCGTATGCCCATCCGTCGCCGCCGACAATCCACACGGATTTCTTGATGAGGCAATCTTCTCTCGCTTCGATGTTTTGCAAGAGTTCGAGGCTCACGCCGGTTGCGTTCTTCTTTTCTTCGGGGAGAAGCGCAAGAATTGCGTTTGCCGCTTCTTCGCTCTTTGCCGCGTCCTCTTTGTTTTCGAGCCACGCATTGAGAGCGTTCTTCATATCGTCGGAAATCGTGCCGAGGCTGATGAGGTTGGAAATCGTGTTTGCAAGCACGTTGCGACGAGTGTCATAAGCAAGGTGCATACCGTAACCGAATTCCGCGTTGTCCTCGAACAAGGAGTTTGCCCAAGCAGGTCCGCGACCTTTGTCGTTCTTGGTGTAGGGGCAAGTCGGTGCGCTGCCGCCGTAAATGGAGGAGCAACCCGTTGCGTTTGCGATGAGCATTCTGTCGCCGAAAAGTTGCGTCATGAGTTTGACGTACGGAGTTTCGCCGCAGCCTGCGCAAGCACCTGAGAACTCAAAGAGCGGTTTCTTGAACTGACTGTTCTTGACGTTGACGGACTTGAGTTCCGCAGTAGTTTCTTTGAGGTTTGCCGCATATTCCCAGTTCTCCGCTTCTTTTGCGATTGCTTCGTCAAGCGGAACCATTGTGAGAGCTTTTTCTTTGGAGGGGCAGACAGCCACGCAGTTGGAGCAACCCGTGCAGTCGTACGGACTTACTTGCATACGGAATTCGTATCCCTTTACGCCGATTGCGGGTTTGGTTTCGAAACCTTCGGGTTTGTTTGCAAGTTCTTCTGCGGTTGCGAGCGTCGGACGGATTGTCGCGTGCGGGCAAACGAGAGAGCAGCGGTTGCATTGAATGCATTTGTCTTTGTCCCACATAGGAACGGAAACTGCGATACCGCGTTTTTCAAACTTGGTCGTGCCGGTGGGTACGAAGCCGTTGGGGTTGAATGCGGAAACGGGGAGTTTGTCGCCTTCTTGTGCCGTGATGGGCGCGATGAAGTTCTTGAAGTATTCGTCGTTGGGGACTGCGAGCGGAGCTGCGCCGTTGGTCGTGGTTTCCCAACTTTGCGGATACTTGACTTCTTTGAGGTGTGCGATTGCATTGTCAACGCAAGCGTTGTTCATTGCTACGACCGCGTCGCCTTTCTTGCCGTAGGACTTCTTAATCATTTCCTTCATATAACGCTCTGCGTCCTCGTAAGGAATGACGTTTGCAAGTTTGAAGAATGCCGCTTGCATAACCGTGTTGACGCCCTTCTTGGTGCCGATTTCTTGGATGACTTTGAGACCGTCGAGAGTGTAGAATTTGACGTGCTTTTTAGCAATCATATTCTTCATTGCGGCAGGGAGTTTCGCGTCCATTTCTTCGGGTTCCCATTGAGAGTTGAGGAGGAACGTGCCGCCGTCCTTGAGGTCGGAAAGCATATCGTAACGAAGAACGTAAGACTCGTTGTGGCAAGCTACGAAGTCCGCTTGGTCGATAAGGTATGTGCTACGGATGGGCTTGTCGCTGAAGCGGAGGTGCGAAATCGTGATACCGCCGGACTTCTTGGAGTCGTATGCAAAGTATGCTTGTGCGTATTTGTCGGTGTGGTCGCCGATAATCTTGATGGAGTTCTTGTTTGCGCCGACGGTGCCGTCAGAGCCGAGACCATAGAACTTGCAAGAAATCGCGCTCGCGTCGGAAGCGTCGATTTTCTCGGTTACTGCGAGAGAATGGAAAGTAACGTCGTCGTTGATGCCGACCGTGAAACGGTCTTTCTTCTCGCCGCTCATATTCTCGTAGATTGCGTTGACCATAGAGGGGTTGAATTCCTTGCTGCCGAGGCCGTAACGTCCGCAGAGAACTTCTTTCTTCACGCCCTTTTCGTTGAGAGCGGATACGACGTCGAGGTAGAGCGGTTCGCCTTGTGCGCCCGGCTCTTTGGTTCTGTCCATAACCGTGATGGTCTTGACGGTTTCGGGAAGTGCCGCGACGAATGCGTCCATCGGGAACGGACGATAAAGTCTGACTTTGAGGAGACCGACTTTGTGTCCTCTTGCGTTGAGGTAGTCGACGGTTTCTTCGACTGCTTCTGCGCCCGAACCCATAATCACGATAACGCGGTCTGCGTCCTCTGCGCCGTAGTAATCGACGAGGTTATATTTTCTGCCCGTAAGTTTGCTGACTTTGTCCATTTCCGCTTGAACGATTGCGGGGACTGCGTCGTAGTATTTGTTGCTTGCTTCTCTGTTTTGGAAGTAAATATCGGGGTTTTGAGCCGTGCCTTGTTGATGCGGATGCTCGGGGTTGAGTGCGCGAGCGCGGAATTCGTCAACTTTCTTGAAGTTTACGAGGTCTTTGATTTCGTCGTAATCGATAACGTCGATTTTGTCAACTTCGTGAGAGGTGCGGAAACCGTCGAAGAAGTTGAGGAACGGAACGCTGGATTCAATCGTGGAGAGGTATGAGACCAAAGTCAAGTCCATGACTTCTTGTACGCTGTTGGCTGCGAGCATCGCAAAACCCGTTTGACGGCAAGCCATAACGTCGGAGTGGTCGCCAAAGATGTTGAGTGCGTGTCCGGCTACGCTTCTTGCGGAAACGTTGAATACGCAAGGGAGCAACTCTCCTGCGATTTTGTACATATTCGGAATCATAAGGAGCAAACCTTGGCTCGCCGTAAAAGTGCTTGTCAATGCGCCTGCCGCCAAAGAGCCGTGTACTGCGCCTGCAGCGCCGGCTTCGGATTGCATTTCGGCTATTTTAAGAACGTTGCCGAAGATGTTTTTTCTTCCTTGACCTGCCCAGTCGTCACAGTTCTCTGCCATCGGAGATGACGGAGTGATAGGGTAAATTGCCGCAACGTCGGAAAAAGCATAAGCAATATGCGCCGCAGCGGTGTTACCGTCAATGGTCATTTTTTTCATATCGGGAATTCCTCCAATAAAGTATCTTCAAGTAATTTTTTTGCGTATGCGCGCGATGCGCATAGTCATTAGTTATTATATATTGATAAAAAATAATAGTCAATAGAAAGAATTGATTTGCCATTGAATTTTCGGCAAATCAATTCATGCTAAATATAATATGTTAGTTGCTATTCAACCGATATTACGGAATAATCGACGTGAATAGTATTTTGATTTGCATTTTCTGCATAATATACTTGATTTGTTAAGTCTTTATCCGAATAGAATATAGCTTTTGACAAAGTAAAAGTTTTATCGTTGAAATATTCTCGATATAGATTTTGAAATAATTCCGCCGTCAGCAATTCGTCTGTTAAAATGCGACCGACGAACGAAGTCGCGCACCCGTTTATGTTATGCAAACAGAACGTTATGTTGGCGATTTGATGCTTTTTAACATAAATAGAATAACTGTTTCGGAAGTTCAAATCGCATTCTTTGTATGAAAAATCTATCAACTCGATTTTGTCGGTCATATTTTCGTCTTTATAAAACTCAAACTGTGACGGGGCAGACGCTTTTCCGTATGCACAGGTTATAAAATCGGAAACGCTTATCGGCTGTGTTTTATCGACAGCAAGAGTATAACTTTTCCCTTCAAGCACAAAGTTTATAAGAGGAATGCCTTCACTTGTCTTTTTTACATAAAACGTTGCGTTTGAAGTGATTGCAAGGTCGTCGTCGTGTTTGTGGAAGCACGCTTCGTCCCAAAACGGGCCAGTGTAGTTGTAATGCCCGATTGAAATTCCGTTGGATTTTGGCAAAAGACTGATATAAGTGGATAGATTGACGGTTTCGCCGACTTTAATTGTGGCTGTGAACACTTCTTCTTGCTTTCCGTCGGATACCGTAACAAACGAAACGGTGCGCTCGTCTGACGGCTTGTCGTTGTCGCATGCAATCAGCGTGGCAAAACAACACAATAAGATTATAAGCACTAAAATACAATAAAATCTTTTCATTTTTCAATTACTTCTCCCAAATTGAGTAATGCATATGGGTAAGGCAAAGCCCCGCCGTCGTTTGGCTTTAAAAATCCGCACTCAAGGCAAGTATAGTACTTTATATTTTTAACCACGAAATGATGGTTGCTGGTTGTTTCATATTCGCAATAGCAACTGCATTTGTGTGCGTCAACGCCTTGTGATGTATAATTATATTTATGTAAATGGTCTGGTAGCTTGCAAGAACAAACAAATTCATCGTCTATCATAAAATTTTGAGAATGTACATGTTGAATTTTTTTTGGGAGTAAAGAGATATACCCAACAATGCAATTGTCCTCACGTTCAAGAGTGTTCGCTTCGTGATAATTGTTCCAGCCCGTGTTAAAAAGTAGCTTTTGTTGTTTACTGTCGTAGCCATAGGCTATGGCCGCGTGTTGCACAGGCTCACCATTATAGTAATCATCAATTATAACAATAACAGGGTTGTTCTCTTGTACAAGACGTTTAATGCAGTATGCATAATATGTGCTATATGTGTCGGTTGTGCCAGGATAATTTTCGTTTTTATTATAGTGATAATATGAGGTCAATAACCATTTATCAGCATCCGATGCCACACATTGATTAAGGTACGATGATAGTATTTCTTCAATGGAAACAACGCTGGGGAGTGCTAGATTATATCCAAGGCTGTTTCCAATGGTTACCAAGAGATTGTAAAATGCATCAGTTGTTCCCGGCGAATGTGTGTCATTTCCATAATTAGAGATGGCGGTAGTTTCATATTGCTCTGCTATTAAGTCATCATTCCAAAAATGATTGTAAAAAGACAAAAGCATTTGAACAGCAATGTATCCACAGGATTTGTTGTTGTTCATTTTATAATCTGTCAAGTTATAAAAATAATTTTCGATAAATGTCTTAAATTTCAATGTTTGATTATCTGATTGAAACGCATCTACCTCCGAAGCACTCTCAATTCTCAAATGTGGCTGAAATTGTAAAGGTTTCTCTATATTTTTCATATTATGAGTGCTTATTGAGGGGAAAAGCAGTGCGATAGAACAAAGAAAAACAATCGCGATTGCGAGTTTTGAATTGTGCTTCATTGATGTCTTCTCCTTATTAAATATCTTAAAAAATATGTTAACATTGAAAAAACAGAATGTCAATAAATCATTATGTTTGCAAATCTAAATACACTGTGATATAATCGCGTTATGTCGCAAATTGTCCTCAAAGGAGTAAGTTATAACTACTCATTAGGGGAGGGCAGCAGTCTAAAAGCCCTCAAAAACCTGTCTTTTTCCGTTGAGAAAGGCCAGTTTGTCGCGCTTGTCGGTATGAACGGCAGCGGCAAATCCACGCTTGCAAAACTTCTCAACGGTCTTTTTATACCCTCGAGCGGAGAAGTGCTTATAGACGGACTCTCAACTTCGGACGAAAAAAACACTTTTGAAATCCGCAAAAAAGCGGGTATGGTTTTTCAAAATCCCGACAATCAGACCGTTGCGACGATAATCGAGGACGACGTTGCGTTCGGACCCGAAAATATAGGTCTGCCGCGCGAAGAAATCGTGCAAAGAGTGAACGACGCTCTCGAAGCGGTAGGAATGAACGAGTATCGCACTCGCTCCGTATCCAAGTTGAGCGGCGGACAGAAACAGAGAGTGGCAATCGCGGGAGTGCTTGCAATGCGTCCCGACATTCTCATTTTGGACGAATCCACGTCTATGCTCGACCCCAACGGGCGCAAAGAGATTATGGATATTGCAACCGCGCTCAACAAAAAGGGAATCACGATAATCAACATCACGCACAATATGGAAGAAGCGGTGCTTGCGGATAGAATCATAGTGTTGCGCAAGGGAAGAATCGCCGTGGACGGAACTCCTCAAGAAGTGTTTTCGTCCGGACTTTTGGAAGCGTGCGGTCTTACGTTGCCGCCCGTTACCGCTTTGTCAAAAAAACTCGAAAGTAAAGGTTTTGCGTTTGCTCGTCCCGTGGTCAATACGGACGAGTTGGTGGAGGAAGTATGTCTGCAGTTGAAATAAAACATCTGACTTACGTTTACTCCAAAAAGACGCCGTTTGAGAAAAAGGCTCTCGACGACGTCAGTCTTTGCATCGAGGAAGGCAGTTTCGTAGGTATAGTCGGCGCGACGGGCAGCGGCAAATCAACCCTTATTCAGCACCTCAACGGACTTATCAAAGTGCAGGATAAAAAGGTGTCGAGCGTTGTCGTGGACGGAATGTCCGCAACAGACAAAAAGACTCTCAAAAAACTGCGTTTCGAGGTCGGAATGGTCTTTCAATATCCCGAGTATCAGTTGTTTGCCGATACGGTGGAGAAAGACGTTGCGTTCGGACCGAAGAATATGGGGCTTCAAAAAGACGAGATTGAAAACAGAGTCCGCAAGGCTCTCGACGTGGTGGGACTCGAATACGAAAAATTTGCGTCGCGCAGTCCGTTCGACTTGAGCGGAGGAGAAAAGCGCAGAGTTGCCATAGCAGGCGTTATTGCTATGCAACCCAAAATTCTCGTTCTCGACGAGCCTGTCGCAGGACTTGACCCCGCAGGCAGAGAGGAGATACTCGGTTTGGTCAAAAAACTTCAAAAAGAGGTGTCTCCGACGATAATTCTCGTCTCGCACAATATGGACGATATAGCCGTTCTCGCAGACAGAATCATTGCTTTGCAGGACGGAAAAATCGTTATGGACGGCACTCCGAAAGAGGTGTTTTCCGATAGAGAAAAAGTCAGACAAGTGGGGCTTGACGTGCCTTATGCCACGACGCTTGCAGATAGATTTATCGCAAGAGGAATAAACTTGCCGAGGGATATAATCAGCCTTGACGAACTTGCCGACGAACTGGGCAAAATCAAGAAGTCCGAGGAGGTAAACGCCGATGTTTAAGGACGTTGCTTTCGGACAATATTATCCTGCGGATTCCATTATTCATCGCCTTGACGCAAGAGTGAAAATGTTGCTCACTCTGCTTTTCGTGATTGCGATTTTCTTTATCAAATCATATTTCGGATTTATGCTTACGGCGGTATTTTTGATTGCCGTAATATTGCTTGCAAAACTGCCGATGATGTCCGTACTCAAGTCGGTAAAAGGAGTGATGTTTATCATTCTGTTTACCGCGATTCTCAATTTGTTTCTTATCAAAAAAGGCGAAGTTTTGGTAAGTTGGAAAATCTTTACAATTACAAAAGACGGGGTTCATACCACCATAAAGATGGTTTTAAGGCTCGTTTTGTTGATTTCGGGTGCGTCTTTGCTTTCGCTTACGACAACGCCCGTCGCGCTTGCCGACGGCGTCGAAAGCCTTATGTCTCCGCTCAAAATCATCAAAGTTCCCGTCAGAGACATAGCGATGATAATGAGCATTGCGCTCAGGTTTATTCCGACGCTTTTCGAGGAGACCAACAAGATTATTTCTGCCCAGAAAGCAAGGGGTGCGAGTTTCGATACGGGCGGTCTTTTCGCAAGGGCAAAGGCGTTGCTTCCCGTGCTTATTCCGCTTTTCGTCAACTCGTTCAGACGAGCGGACGAACTTGCTTTCGCAATGGACGCGAGATGCTACAACGCAACCGAAAAACGCACCAAAATGAAAAAGGCAAAAATCGGAGTCGTCGACGTTGCGGCGTTGATTCTGACGTGTGCGTTTTTCGTGACGATATTGCTTGAAAGATACTATTTCCCGACCGTGGGAATAAACATCGACAAAATGATTTTCGGAGGACTCGTATGAGATACCGCGCTATAATTTCATATTGCGGAACGAGGTACGTCGGTTGGCAACGCCAACTCAACGGACTATCCGTACAGGAAGTCCTCGAAAAAGCACTTTCAAAGACCTTCGGAACGCCCACGAGCGCAACCGCGAGCGGTCGCACGGACGCAGGCGTACACGCAGAGGGGCAAGTCGTACATTTCGACGCGGAAACGTCCATACCCACGGACAAAATTCCGTTTGCGGTCAATTCCGTTTTGCCCCACGACGTGAGTATGCTTTATTGCGAGGTCGCGCCGCAAGATTTCAACGCGAGATTCAGCGCAAAGAGAAAGACGTATTGCTATAAACTTTATATCGGCAAACATCGCTTGCCTATGCTCGAAGCGACGCACGAACACGTCGTCGTTCCCGTGGATATAGTCAAGATAAAAGAAGCGGCAAAAATTATCGAAGGCACGCACGATTTCAAGTGCTTCGAGGCAAGCGGAAGCGTCGTGAAAAACACGGTGCGCACGGTGTATTCCATAGACGTGAAAGTAAATCCGCTGTCGTATGCAAACGCCGTCTCCGAACCTGCCGAAAACGGCAATCTAAACCAATCTAATTGCAATTTAATCAACGATTGCGAAGTGTGCGTGTACGTCACGGGCAACGGCTTTTTGTACAATATGGTGCGCATAATCGCAGGCACGCTTTTGTACGTCGGAATAGGCAAACTGACTCCCGCGGACGTAAAAGAGATTTTGGAGAGCGGAGACCGTAAAAAGGCGGGCAAAACGCTTTCCGCAAAAGGACTGCATCTTATTTCCGTCGTTTATTGACGGTTTTACCTGTATTTTCTACAAAAAATATACTTTCGTTTACAGCCGACTTTATTGACAGACGGCTGTTTTCGTTTTATTATAAGATATAATAATTTTAATCGCGCTCCGTGCGTGCGCAATGCGCACAGACACGAGGCAAAGGCAATACCAAATATGGAAGACAATTCAAGAAACTTTATTGAAGAATTTATCGACGAAGACCTCGCAAGCGGCAAAGTGAACAAAATCATCACTCGTTTTCCGCCCGAACCCAACGGATATTTGCATATCGGACACGCAAAGGCTCTTTGCATCAATTTCGGTATGAAAGAAAAGTATCACGGAGCGTGCAATCTTCGTTTTGACGACACCAACCCCGCGAAAGAGGACGTCGAATATATGGAAAGCATCAAAGCCGACATAAAATGGCTCGGCTTCGACTGGGACGAACTTCACAACGCAAGCGATTATTTCGACAAGATGTACGAATGCGCCGTCAAACTCATCAAAGATGGCAAGGCGTACGTTTGCGATTTGAGCGCGGAAGAAATCAGCGCGACGAGAGGCAATTTCAACACTCCGGGAACGGAAAGCCCGTACAGAAACAGAAGCGTCGAAGAAAACCTCGATTTGTTCGAGCGTATGAAAAACGGCGAATTTGCGGACGGAGAGAAAGTCTTGCGTGCGAAAATCGATATGGCTTCGCCCAACATCAATATGCGCGACCCCGTTATTTACCGTATTTGCCACGCAACGCATCCGCACACGGGAGACAAGTGGGTTATCTATCCGATGTACGATTTCGCACATCCCATCGAGGACGCAATCGAGGGCATTACTCACTCGCTTTGCTCGCTCGAATTTGAAAACCATCGTCCGCTTTACGACTGGGTTACGCTCAACTGCGGTTTCAACCCGAGACCTCGCCAAATCGAGTTTGCGAGACTCAATCTCACGCACACGGTTATGAGCAAGCGTTTTATCAAGCGTTTGGTCGACGAAAAAATCGTGTGGGGCTGGGACGACCCGAGATTGTCCACTCTTTCGGGCATCAGAGAGAGAGGCTATACGCCCGAAGCCATAAGAGATTTCTGCTCCCGTATCGGCGTTGCCAAAGCGGACAGCGAAGTGGATATTTCCATACTCGAGCATTGCGTGAGAGAGGATTTGAACGCACACGCACAAAGAGCGATGGTGGTAACCAAACCTTTGAAACTCGTCATCGACAATTATCCCGAGGGCAAGAGCGAACCCGTGTATATCGAGAACAATCCGCAACAAGATGACGCAGGCGTACACGAGACCACTTTCGGCAGAGAATTGTACATCGAGCAAGACGATTTCTCTCTCAATCCTCCGCCCAAATATTTCCGCCTCAAACCCGACGGAATCGTGCGTCTCAAAGGCGCGTACATCATTAAGTACGTCGGATGCGAACAAGACGCGGACGGCAACGTTACGACGGTACACGCCGAGTATCTCGAGGGAACGAAATCGGGAGAAGAAGGCGCAAATATGAAAGTCAAAGGCACAATCCATTGGGTAAACGCAAACGATTGTGTTGACGTCACGCTCAATATGTTCGATTATCTCATCAACGACGGCGACGGCGATTATATGGACAGAGTCAATCCCGATTCGCTTACCGTGCTTCACGGCAAGGCGGAAAAAATCGTCGGGGAAGCCCCCGTGCATACGAGATTCCAGTTTTTGCGCGAAGGTTATTTTATCAAACGCAACGACGAGAACGAGTTTAACAGCATAGTCGGCCTTAAGGACAGTTTCAAGCCGAAGGCGTGACAAAAATTTGTAGGTGAAAAATGTTTGTCTGTAAAATATGCGGAAGCGAAGTAAAACCCGGTCAGGCGTTCTGCGCGACCTGCGGTGCGGACGTGGTTGAAAATTACGAAACCGTCTGCCCCGTTTGTCACGCAAAGAACAGCGCCGGAAGCAGATACTGCGCAAAGTGCGGAGGTATTTTGTCCGTGATGCGCAAGCCTGTCTGCGCCGTCTGCGGCACCAAGAACCTTCCCGGTGCAAAATTCTGCGTGTCTTGCGGCGCGCCTATCGTCGTGGAAAGCGAAACGCACAGCGACGCCGATATGCTCGACGCTCGCAAAACCAAACTTCGTCTGGACAATATGGAGCGCGAAAGAATGGCGGCGGTCGATAAAGAGATTGCCGACAAACGTCAGAAGGCAGAGGAAGAAAGAGAGACCGCTATGCTTCAAGTGGAGGACTATCGCAAAAAGAGCGAAGAAGAATACGAGAAGAAAGCCAACCTTTTGGAGCAGTACAGACAAAAACTCAACGAACTCGGCTCAGAGGACGTCGAACTCCTCAAAAAGATGTCAGTTGCGCTTCAAAGTTACGCAAAATATTATGCCGACCCGTTTTCGCAAATCGACGAGGACGACATCGAAGGGGAGACTTACGTTTGCCCTGCTTGCGGAACGATAAATCCGCTTGACGCCACCGCCTGCACGCATTGCGGACGCGACAAAGCAAGAGCGTTGCTGTTGCTTGCAAAAAACAAAATCAAACAATCTCCGCCCATCAAGCGCAGACAAAAAATCGTCACGCCTCCTCAAGTCGATTTGGAGGTAAAAAAAGTGCCGACTCTCGACGAATTCGCAGACGGAGTAAGCGGCAAACCACAACAGGGCGAAACCGTTAAGGCGGAAGAAAGAAAAGAGGAACAAGCAGACTTTTCCGGTCCCAACCAAGCTCATTTCGGAGCGTACCCATACCCCCCCCCCGTATACGTTTCCGTACCCGCCACAGGCGGGCGCATACCCTGTGGGTATGCAACAGTACTATATCGGTCCTGACGGCAAACCTTACCAAATGCCACCCATCGTTCAACCCGTCGCGTTCGTTCCGTACGTCACGCAAGAGCAGCCGCTTATGCAGTACTCTCCGATAATCGAGGACAAAAAACCGCAAAAGCCGGTTGCTAACAATCAAAACAATCAAAACAACGCGAACGGTCAGAACAAATCAAACAATAAGAAGTAATCGAGATGGCAGAGGTAAAAAACAACAAGCCCAAAATAAAAGGAGTCGACGACGCAGGCATAAGGCTTGCGCCTACTCCTATACATAATTCGGCTTACCACGTTATGCCTACCGTCGTGCAAGAGTACGTTATAGAACCTCAAATCGTAACGAACGAACCTGCAGGAGACGGCGATTCCGTTGCGGAACACTCCACGAAAGACGACTTCCAACCCAAAAAAGAGGACGCAAACAAAAAGTGGAAAAGAGGCAAACGCGCAAAGAATATGATTACGGGAAGCATCGTGTTTTTGGTGTCTCTCGTCGTCCTTTTGCCATACGTTCTGTCTGCCGCAAAAGTAAATATCGACGCTTCGTTCGTGCTTGCTTCGGACAAAATGAACGTCATAGGGCATTTTGTCGGCGCGTTTGAAACCAGCGCGGAACTCGGTTGGCAAGGAGAGGCGGTTTCGCTTATCTGGAAAGGTATGATTCCGGATATAATTCTCACAATCGGCATTTTAGCGGTACTTTTCGGCGTGATAAAGTCGATATTTGCGATTTTCGGAGCGGTTAAACAAATACATTATATCATCGAGTCTATCGTCTATCTGCTTTGCGTGCTGTGCATTTTCATTGCGGCGCTCGTAGGTGCGGAGACGATAGGAATCGAAAAAATAGACTTTGTAAATGATTTTATAAAAGGCTATAAAACGTGCTATTTATTCACGATGCTCGTGTTCGGAGCGGGCTACGTTCTCGTCTCGGCTTTATGCTGGGTGATAAACCGAGACAAGTACGGTTATCTCAAGTAATTCGTTTGGAGGAATTATGGCAAAGAAGGATAAAAACAAAGAAGTGGTTTTTTCTCCCGACAACGGCGAAATCAAGACTGACGACGAGCCGATGTTCGACGCCGAGGCGTACGGTTCTCCGCAACCCGAAGCAGGCTCGGACGTCACGGTTATGAAAACCGTGGGAATAGGCGGTCCCGTTCCCATCGTCGCGCCGAAGCATAATACTGTTCAGTTGCAACCGATTGTCGTGCCGCTTGCCGTGGTGCCGTATATGACTCAGGACAGCAGCGTCTTGCGTACCGACGGCAAACAACAAGGCGGATATATGTCCTCGTCGGTCGAAGGCGACGCGACTGAATTTGAAAGCGTCGAGGAAGAAAAAGTCAAAAAGAAAGCGAAAGTGCAACCGAGAATTTTTGCGCTCGTCACGTTTATCGTGTCATTGCTTACGCTTCTGCCTTTCCTCATCGGACGTGTTGCGGAAAACGTTGGAGATATGGACTTCGTTCGTTACGACATTATCAGAACGATTACCGAGTGGGCAAAGCCTAACGGATTCGATATTCATCCGCTCAGCAATTTTGCGTTTATCGGCGTTGCTTTCGTCAGCGCGGTTTTGATGTTGACGGCAATAGTGTCTATGATTATAGGCAAATATCCTCGCGCGTTCAATTTCGTGCTTACGCTCGGAAGCGCGTTGGCACTCCTCGCATATCTTATAAAATTATTCATTGCGGAACAATTCGATTTGAAAGAATTCACTACGCTAATAGTTCTCGTCACGATTTCGTTGCTCAATTTGTTGTTGACGATAATTTTCTCTTTCGTCCTCAATAAACTCGACGACGAAGTGGACGATACCAATCGTTCTTCGCGTGAAATCTAACGCCGCACATAAGAATGTAAAAGCGAATTGCCCACGTCGGCGATTCGTTTGATTTTGATAAAATATGTCCTTGAAACTCGTATCGTTAGCAAGCGGAAGCAAAGGCAACTCGACGCTTATACTTTCCAATCAAACGGCAATACTCGTTGACGCGGGTATTTCCTATACGAGAATTGCGACGGAACTCAAGGATTTCGGCTTGACTCCCGATATGATTGACGGAGTGGTAATAACGCACGAACACGCAGACCACGTTTGCGGGCTGCAAAAACTGTGCGAGCATACCAAAATATACGCCCATACTCTCACGGCGCAAGCGTTGTGCGCAAAGTGCGACGGACTTAAGAATTTCGCTTCCGTGGACGACTACGAGGGCGGATTTCAAATCGGAGACATCGACGTTCTGCCGTTTAGAATTCCGCACGACGCGGCTTATCCGTTGGCTTATTCTTTCGAGTGCGGACACGCAAGATGCAGCGTGGCAACGGACATAGGCACTCCTACGAGGGGCGTGTTGAGAAACATCAAGGACAGCAGCGTGGTGCTTCTTGAAGCGAATCACGATATAAATATGCTCCGCGACGGCAAATATCCTGCGTGGCTCAAGCAGCGCATTTTGTCGAACAACGGACACTTGTCCAACGACGCCACGGCACGCATCGCAAATCTGCTTTGCGACGGCTCGGAAGTGCAGAGATTGTTGCTCGGACATATAAGCGAAAACAACAACACGGAAAAACTTGCGTACGACACCGTCGAAAACGCGCTTAAGGAGCGCGATTCGGACATAGAATTGTTCGTGGCGCATCAGAATAGAAGAAGCGAGGTTTTTGAAATCTTATGAGAAAAACGATAGGAGCGAGCGAGGGAGCGTCGATTTATCTTCTCGGAATTTGCGTCGGCAGTTTGTTGTCGCTCTTTTTGTCGTTGATTTTGAGGGCTTCGGGAGCGTCTGCCGCACAATTCGACGGTATGGACGTCTATTCGTGGTGCGGATACGCGCTTATGCAAATAGGCTTCATCGGCACGGTTTTGGTATATTCTTCCGTTCGTAAATGCGATTTGGTGCATATAGCGAAAATAAAAGGCAAATTGAACGCAATTCAAATCGTCGTTTTGCCGTTCGTTGCCATTGCGACGATTCTCGTGTTTTTGCCTCTCGCAAACGCGTGGTCGGCTTTTTTGAACGTCATCGGCTATCACGGCGCAGGTGTGGCAATGCCAAACTATTCCAACGTCGGAATATACTTTTTGTCCTTGCTGTTAATGGCTGTTTTGCCCGCTTTCGGAGAGGAATTGCTTATCAGAGGCAATTTGTTTTCGGGGTTGTCTACGAGAAACGTATGGTTCGGCGTGCTTATGTCCGCGCTTTTGTTCAGCCTTATGCACGCAAATCCCGTGCAGACGGTGCATCAGTTCGGACTCGGAATCGTGCTTGCTCTCGTAGTGGGAATTTCGGGTTCGCTTTGGGCGGGCGTTATCGTCCACTTTTTCAACAACTTTATCAGCATTACGCTCACGGCTTATATGCCTCAAATCGATGAGATATATGTGAAACTCGGCTATTTCAACTGGCTTACGGGGTTTGCAAGCGTCGTTTGCGGCGTGTTGATTCTCGTATTCTTGCTTTACGCTTTCTACAGAGCGGGCAAGCCGAAGTCGCAAAACGGAGTATCGAGCGTTTACGAGGAGGACGGTTATACCATAATTCTTTCCTCGACCGAGCCGAAAAAAAGCAACTTTTTCAAGGATTTCGGCAGGTTTTTCAAGTCGCTTTTCACAAAGAACGGCTGGAAAAACATAACTTATAAGCTCGAAGAAAGCAATGCGGTCGAGTACGTCGGCAAGTCGCAGAATATGGCGGGCGTGTGGATTGCGCTTGCGCTTGTGTGCGTTTTTTGGCTGTACGGCTTTATTGTGGGGTTGCTATGACGAAAAGATTGAATGTCGGTATAATTTATTTCGGAGTCGTGTGTCTGACGCTCGTATTGAGAATCGCGTCGGCACTTGACATATACTCTGCGCTCGGCATCGACGACGCAGACGCATTTTTTACCTGCGTCGTGCAACTTGCGATTTTCGGGTTTTCGAGTTTGTTGCCTTATTGCTTGTGCGCCCGCAAGAGAGGGGAGAGCGCAAAAACGATGTTTTTCGATTTGGGCGTGCGCAAAGTATCCCTCAAAAACTGGTTGCTTATCATACCTATGTGCGTGTTTGCGATAGCCGTATCGAGCGGTATTTCGGTCGTATGGCAGATTGCGTTGCGCCTTGTAGGCTTTACTCATATATCGTCTCCGACAGATTACAGCAGCGTAGGCGTGCTTTTCAAAGAGTTGGCACTCGTAGCCCTTCTCCCCGGTATATTCGAAGAAGTAGCCCACAGAGGTCTTATATACGCAGGATACAGAGAGTGTAAATGGAAATTTGTCCTTGTGTCCGCGCTTTTGTTCTCGTTGATGCATCAAAATATCGTGCAGACGGGTTATACGTTCTTTTTCGGCGCAACGATTGCGCTTATGATGTATTACACGCAGTCGATTTGGCCGGGTATCGTCCTGCATATCGCAAACAACGGGTTCAGCGTTATATCGGGTTATATCGACCAAAACGGCGGACCGTTTACTTTTATCGTCAATATACAAAACTGGTTTTATTCCACGGTTTTCGGTCTCATCGTCGGAGCGATACTCGTGTTCGTATGCGCAGGTTTGCTCGTGCTGTTTTTCTTCCTTATGCGCAAAAATTGCGTAAAAGAGGAGAGAATTTCCGCCGTTCCGTTTGAAATGGCAGAGGAGGGCGTCAAGCCTTTGTACAAAGATATTCCGTTCATTCTCACGGTGGTTATGGGCGTAATCGCAACGCTGTTCAGTTTTGTGTGGGGAATGACGAGATGAGAATAAACGTTATCGCGATAGGCAAAATCAAAGAAAAATATTTTTCCGACGCAGTAAGCGAGTATATCAAACGATGCTCTCGATTTGCCGACGTAAGAATAATCGAATTGCCCGACGCTCCGCCGTCCAAAACTCCCGACGAGCAATGCAAAATCGAAAGCGAACAACTCTTGTCCAAAGCAAAAGGTTTTGTCGTTGCAATGGATATGCGCGGCAAACAACTCACAAGCGAAGGACTTGCCGATTTGATAAAAAACAAGTGTATCGACGGCGCAAGCGAGTTTTCTTTCCTAATAGGCGGAAGTCACGGACACACCGACGAGTTGAGGCACAAAGCCGATATGCTTTTGTCTTTCTCCTCAAACACATTCCCCCATCAACTATTCAGAGTTATGCTTTGCGAACAGATATATAGGGCGTTGAGTATCAATGCTGGTACTCCCTATCATAAATGAACGCATTATTGAGCGAATAACTGCGTCAGACGACGCAGAGAATAGACTGCATTAAATGCAAGTTTCCCCCTTTCTCAGGTGTTTCCCCTATTCCGTTCCCCCTCTGCGCAATGCTTGAGGGAACCCACGGAACTGCTCCGCAGGGGGCAACACTCGGCACTCACATAGAAAGGTATCGTTCACTTGTTATGTCACTCGTTCGCCGACAAAAAGAACAACATTTGTCGGCTCACTTGTACTAATCGTCGAGTTCGACACTCGATTTGCTCGCCGCTTTGCGGCTCGAAACTCCGAATAAGCACATTCCGTTATTAAGTACACTCTAAACAAGAATGCGTTCGGATAAGACTCCGCAGTTTGTAAATGTTAAACAGCAAAAACTGTAGTTAAAATAAACAAATCGACACAATAAAGTGTTTGTTGGTGCAATATGGCTTATGAAGAAAAGTTTATGATGCGAGCAATCGAACTCGCAGAAGAAAGCGCAAGTTGCGATGAAGTTCCCGTCGGGGCGGTCGTCGTCAAGGACGGAGAAATAATCGCAGAAGGGTGCAATTACAAGGAGAGGTCAAAAAACGCCGTCTGTCACGCGGAAATCGTTGCGCTGTCAAAAGCAACGCAAGCGGTGGGAAATTGGTGGCTTGAAAATTGCGACGTGTACGTCACTCTCGAGCCTTGTCCGATGTGCGCCGGCGCAATGATTAACAGTCGTATTCGAGCGCTGTATTTCGGAGCTTACGACGAAAAAACGGGTGCTTGCGGCTCAAAAATAAACTTGTTCGAACAAGGACTGTTCAATCACAACGTTTCGGTTTCCGGCGGTTATATGCAAGAAAGATGCGCAACGCTTTTATCTTCGTTCTTCAAACAGAAAAGAAAATAACGTATTGACAAAAAGAAAAACGAGCCGTGACGGCTCGCTTTTCTTTTCAAAGAGAGAATGAAAAAGGTCTGTATGTACGCACGGCAAGCGTGCGTGTTCGGACGCTCTTGCGAGGGGTTGTTCAGCGGCGAGTTACGGATTATCGATTGGCGTCGATATTGCTGTCAGCGTCAAGATAGTCAACTATTTCGGTGCTTGTAATGGCTGTATCGAATGCGTCTTTGGGAATGCCGAGCAGGCAACCTGCGATAGACGTAACGAGCGATACGATTGTTGCAATGACGATAACGATGATTTTTTTCTTTTTCTTATCCATAATAATCTCCCTTTGAATCGATTGAATCCGCGAGAGCGTTTATTACGTCCGAACGAGATGAATATATCATACGCCCGTTCGCTTTTGCAAAAAATTGTGACGCGCTTTTGCAAGCATTTTTCAAAAAACGAATATAGTATGGTATGGAGAAATATAATATTGTTTTTGTGGAAACGGAATGGAGCAAAAAACCTCTGCTCGGGCGGCGAGTCGAGGATTTTGTGATACGAGAATTTGCCGACTTCGACGCTCCCGATTGTCGGATTGTAAAAATTGCCTCATACAAGGAAAAAGTCGCGCTTTTGCAAGGATACGTCAACGTCGTGCTGACGTTGGATATGCCGCTTGTGAAAAAACAAGACGTATTCGAGCTTGTAAGGCGTATGCGTGCGGAAAAAATCGATTGCGTAGGACTTGGAAAAAACAATCCCGTTGCGAAAATATGCTTCGATAAAAGCGAAAACGAGGGCGTTTTTTCGTCGGATAAGGCTTTTTTTAAGATAGATGATGCAAAATCGTTTAATGTGGTGTATAATCTGCTCAAGAACTCCGTTCTCGACGATTTGCTCGCGCACGGCGTGTATATACTCGACAAAGCCACCACTCATATCGACGACACCGCAAACATCGAAAAAGGCGTAACGGTGTTGCCGTACAGCCGCGTCGAGGGGGAGAGTACCCTCGTCAACGGAGCAACGATAAGCGCGTCTTATATAAAAGACAGCGTTATAGACGGCGCAACGGTGGAATATTCGTACGTCGTATGTTCGCAAGTGCATACGGGCGCAACCGTAGGTCCTTTTGCAAGGCTTCGCGGAGCAACAATCGGCAAAAATTGCCGAATAGGCGACTTTGTGGAAGTCAAGGCGTCGACGCTCTCGGAGGGCGTCAAAGCGGCGCATCTTACCTATATCGGAGACGCGGAAGTCGGAGAACGTACCAACGTCGGTTGCGGCAGCGTGTTTTGCAATTTCGACGGAGTGGACAAACACAAAACGACCGTCGGCAGCAACTGCTTTATAGGTGCCAACACAAATCTCGTCGCACCCGTCGTGGTGGGAGACAACGCGTTTATAGCCGCAGGCACAACGGTAACGAGAGACATAGAGGAACGCTCGTTTACAATCGGCAGAGTGCGACAAGACACGAAAATCAAAAAGTAATCGTTTATTAAGGACAAAAGATATGATACTCGTCGTAGGTCTGGGCAACCCCGGAATGAAGTACAAAAACACCTATCACAACGTCGGTTTTATGGCGATTGACGCTTTGGCAAAAACGCTCAAAGTCAAATTTGACAAAACCGAATGCGACGCACGCACTTGCTCGGGCAAGTATAAAGGCGTCGATTTTGTGCTTGCGAAACCGCAAACGTATATGAACTTATCGGGAGAGGCTGTCAGAAAACTCGTTGCGAGATACGACGTCGACGTAAAATACGATTTGATTGTCTGCTATGACGACGTGGACCTTCCGATTGGAAAATTGCGTATAAGAGAGGAAGGAAGCGCAGGTACGCACAACGGTATGCGCAATATCGTAAAGGAACTCGGCACGCAAGATTTTAAGCGTGTTCGCATAGGCACCAAAACGGACGAACTTGCACAAAAAGAGGTTGAACTTATCGATTTTGTATTATCAAATGTCGATTTTGACAACAAACAGGTTTTGCAGGGCGCAATAGAAAAGGCGGACGACGCTATGCTCGGCTTGATGCAAGGGTTTGATATTCAGAGAGTGCAAGAGATTGCAAACAAGAGATAACGTGGACACACCAAAGGCATTACAACTTATAAACCTCGGCGAAAAACTATCGTCTTTGAACGGTATCGGGGCCAAAAGACTGACCGACGACAAATTGTCGGCGGTTTCCGTTTTGCGCGTTTGCGAAGGCGCAAAGGTGCATATAATTTCGCAACTTCCCGTGCGTAGGCTCGTCGTTACCGCCGATAGTCTGGGTGCAAAATCGCTTGCGAGGAAACTTGCAAGTTGGGACGTGAAAACGTCCTATCTGCCTTTTCGCGACGACGTGCTTTTGCCGAGAAAGACTTTTTCCGCTCAAAGCGTAAGAGAGAGAATGAACACTCTTTGCGACGTCGCTTTCGACGACGCACAGATAGTGGTAACGTCGGTCGATTCGCTTTTGCAGTATTTTCCAAAGAGAGAACTTGTAAAGAAATATACCGTCTGCGTGGCAAAAGAGCAGATAATTTCTCCGCAAACACTTGCCGACGAATTGACGGCGGCAGGTTATAAGCGTCAGGCAATGATAGCCGACGTGGGAGATTTTTCCGTTAGGGGCGACATTGCGGACGTTTACGGCACCGACGGAGTTGCATACAGAATAAACTTTTTCGACGAACTTATAGAGGACATAAAAGTTATTGACGTGGAGAGTATGCTTGCCTCCAACGAGGTCGAAAGCGTGCGATTTGCGCCGACGAGCGACATTTTGCTTGACGAAAAAGGCTACGACGAAGCGATTGACGGTTTGTCGCTGCACCTCGACAACAAGTTTGCGCTCGAGGTAAAAGACGGATTGAGCGTAGGCGCGTGTTCGCCGTCGGGTGTGTGGGCGTTGCCGTTTATGAAGCGTTGCACGACTCCGCTTCTCGAGTATTTCGACGACGACAAACCCACTCTCGTCGTATTTGACGAACCTAAAGTCGTTTTTGACAAACTGTCTATTCTCATAAAAGAATTTGACGGAAGAATTAAGAACCTCCTCGAAGGCGGAGAGATTTTGCCTGCGCACAAAGACGTATGTCTGACGCTCAACGAAGTCAAAAGAGAACTCGTGTTTTTGCGCAAAATGAGTTTTTCCTCGCTTTCGCTCAACAACCAACTTTTCGAACCGAAGTACGTTATCGAGCCGAAAACCAAACCCGTTACAAAGTATTATCTAGACCCTCAAACCATTGTTCAAGACATCAAGACTTTCGGAATGAACGGCACCAAGGTTATTTTGGCGTGCGGCGGCAAAGAAAGAGCGAAAACGGTTATCGAAAGTTTGAGAGATTACGACGTTTTTGCCGAATACAGCGACGACGGTAACGACGACGGAGGTGTGCTTGCAACGCCGATGAATGTCGAAACGGGCGTGGTATATCCTGCGTCGAAAGTTTGTCTTGTCGGCGTAGGCGAATGCATCGGCAAGCATAGAGGAGAGGATATAAGCGCAAGAGGCAGAGAACAGACGCTCGCGCCGAAAGCGGGAGATTACGTCGTTCACAGAATCCACGGAGTCGGACTCTGCGAAGGAACGACCATTCTCAAAACGGGAGACTTTGAAAAAGAGTACATCGTACTTAAATATAAGGACGGAGACACGCTCTACGTCGCAACCGACCAGATGAACAATCTGCAAAGGTTTATCGGAGAGGAGCATCCTTCTCTCAACAAACTCGGCGGAAAAGAGTTTGAAAGAGAAAAGGAAAAAGTCAAAAAATCCGTCCGAAAACTTGCCATAAACCTCGTCGAATTGTATGCGAAGCGCGAAAAACAGCGCGGATTTAAGTATAGCGAAGATACGGTGTGGCAAAAAGAATTCGAGGATAACTTCGAATACGAAGAAACGCCCGACCAACTAAAGGCTATTGCGGATATAAAATCGGATATGGAAAGCGGCCGCATTATGGACAGATTGCTTGTCGGCGACGTAGGCTTCGGAAAAACGGAAGTCGCATTCAGAGCAATGTTCAAGACGGTGCTTGACGGAAAACAAGCGGTTTTGCTCGCTCCGACCACTATTCTTGCAAGACAGCATTACGAAAATCTCGTAAAAAGGCTCAAACCGTTCGGCATAGAATGCGGACTTTTGACGAGATTGCAGTCGTCAAAAGATAACGGTCAGTTGCTTGCGCAACTCAAAGACGGAACGATGCATATAGTCATCGCAACGCATAAAGTGCTTGCAAAAGACGTCGAATTTCACGATTTGGGATTGCTCGTGCTTGACGAAGAACAGCGTTTCGGCGTCGAACACAAAGAAAAGCTGAAAGAAAAATATCCGCTCGTCAACGTGCTTACGCTTTCGGCAACGCCCATTCCTCGCACGCTCAATATGTCGCTTACGGGCGTAAGAGATATTTCTATGCTCGAAACCGCGCCGCACGGCAGATTGCCCGTGCAGACCTACGTCGTTTCGTACAGCGATTCGCTTTGCGTGGACGCAATCACGAGAGAATTGGCAAGAGGCGGACAAACTTTGATTTTGCTCAACAATATCGAAGCCCTTACTCCGTTTGCGGAGAAAATCAGAGCGTTGTGTCCCGAAGCGCGCGTGATAACAGCTCACGGGCAAATGCTCCCCGGACAACTCGAAGAAAGAATGAGCGCGTTTTACGACAAAGAGTTTGACGTGCTTATTGCCACAACGATAATAGAAAACGGCATAGACCTTCCCGACGCAAACACGCTTATAGTCATCGACAGCGGAAGATTCGGGCTTGCACAACTTTATCAGTTGCGAGGCAGAGTCGGCAGACGAGGAGTGCTGGCGCACGCGTATTTCACGCTTCCCGAAAACGGAACATTGACGGATACGGCGCAAAAGAGGTTGGATTCCTTGCTCGAGAATACGGATATAGGAAGCGGATTCCGCATCGCGCTTGCAGACTTGTCCATACGAGGCGCAGGCAATCTTTTGGGCGCGGAGCAAAGCGGACATATCGAAAAAGTCGGTTACGAGATGTATCTCGAACTGCTTGACGAAGCGATACAAGAAGTCAAAACGGGCGTTGTCAAAAAAGAAACGAGAGACGTCGAGATGCGAGTCGACGCCGCCGCGTTTATCAGCGACCAATATATCGAGGGCAGAGACAAATTGCGCGTGTACAAACAGATTTCAAAAGTCACGAGCATACAGGCAAGAGATTCGCTTATCAAAGAGCTTTCCGAAATCTACGGTCCCGTGGATTTGCCTCTCGAAAATCTTATCAACGTCGCCTTGCTCAAAAACCTTGCGTCCAACTACGACGCGTCGAGAGTTGTTATCAACAGAAACGGCGCAGGCGTAAACTTCTATGACGCGGACGTTTTCAAAAACGAGAATCTTATGAGAGCGGTTGCCGACAACAGCGGAAGCGTCGTGCTTACCACTACGATTCCGCCGTCAATGATTTTTGAAGTGAACAAACTCACGGCAGAGCAAAAACTCAAAAAACTTATCGACTTCTTCGCAAACATTCAATAAAGAGCGACTGCTCGTCTTTGCAAAAGCCGAGAGTGTGATTTGCCGTGTGCAAAGTGTTTGAATTGTCGATTTAATAACAAAAAGCGTGTTTTACACACGCTTTTCTTGTTGTTAAAATCTTTTTTTGTGCAAGTATACTCGTTTTAACGCAAATTTCAATTCGCAAAAGAGACGCTTAAAAACGATATTCTTCGCGTTTGTGAATGTCGCGCATACCCTCGATTGTGTCGCATATATCTTTGAACGAACACGTTGCGCAATCCATTTTCAAGTTCTTCAAAATGTGGTCGAGAGTGACTGTTATGCCCTCGTTGAGTTTTGCTACTTGCTTAAACGTATCGAAGTCAAACGTCGAATCCGTTATAAAGATTTGCTTCACGGCTTTTACGTTTTTGTCTTGCTTATACGCGTCTTTGAGAACGGTGCCTACGTCTGCGAAAGACAAGCCGTTTGCCTTTGCTTTTTTTGACACTCGACCGCCTTCGCGCAAGAGGTTGGTGTTGACTCTTACCATATAACCGTCGGGGTTGACCTTGTATCGTTTATACTCTATGTCGCGCAAAATGCGATAGACTTTTTGCTCTTTGTCGAAAGTCTGTTCTGCGTCCTCGTCAATAAGGACGATTGCGATTCTTGCGAACGGTACGTCGCCCGAAAGTTCGTTTATGTCTTTTCCTCTCAACAATATTTCGTCGTGGCTTACAAGGCTTTTATCGGTGGTGTAGGCAATAAGATAGCCTGCCTCGCAACCGCTTGCGCCGAGTTCCACCGCGCTGTCGTCGGGGAAGATAAAGACTTTTTCGTCGAGATTTTTCACGTTTGAAGAAACGGGAAGCGATTTAAGTCCGCCTCCCGCAAGTTCAAGCGATTTCAAAATGGTTGAATCGTATAAGTTCATAATTATTCAAGATGACGATTTCTCTTGCGCTTGTCGTAAAACTTTTGAAGGAATTTTTGCACGACCACAAGAAGTTTGGAATCGAGGTTGAAGAAATATACGGTAAAGAGCAATCCGAAGATTATGAGAATCGCACTCACTACCGTGATAATCGCGCCTGCCCAAACCGGCAAACCCAAACCGATAAACAATGCCCAAGTGAGAGCAATCAAAGCTGTTCCGATAATCATATTTGCCTCCTTACGCTCTTGCCAAGCCTTTTTGTCTTGCGTATTCCGCCGCGCCGAGCGCACCCATAAGTTGCGGGTCGGTCTTGAGTTCTATTACCTTGATTTTAAGCACTTGCTCTATTGCTTGTTTCAAACCGTCGTTCTTTGCACATCCACCCGTAAGCGTGATGCTGTCCGTTGCGCCTGCTTTCTTTGCCATAACGAAGCATCTCTTTGCCACGGACATCTCGATGCCTGCCGCAATTTCGTCCATAGGCTTGCCTTCGCCGACGAGCGAGATAACCTCGGACTCCGCGAAAACCGTGCATTGCGCAGAAATGGGAATTACGTTCTTTGCCTTGAGCGAGAGCTTGGAGAAATCGCTGAGGGACATCTCGAAAGACCTTGCCATTGCCTCGAAGAATCTGCCCGTACCTGCCGCGCACTTGTCGTTCATTGCAAAGTTCTTAACCGTTCCGTCCGTGTCTATAGCGATACCCTTGATGTCTTGTCCGCCGATGTCTATGATTGCCTTTACGCTCGGGTCCGTAACGTGTACGCCCATTGCGTGGCAGGAAATCTCGGAGATGTTCTCGTCTGCGGTGGCAACTTTGTTGCGTCCGTAACCCGTACCTACGAGGTACGTGAGGTTTTTAACGTCGCCCTTGAGTTCGGGAACGGCGTTGACGACTTCCGTCATAGCCGCTTCCGCAGAGAGTGCCGCGTTGATTTTGCTCTTGATGGTGGTGTCCGCAACCATCTTTCCGTTTTCATCTAATATAACTGCTTTGGTGTAGGTTGAACCTACGTCGCATCCGCCAAAATATTTCATACTGTTTTCTCCTTTTACCAACGGTTGGTATCGTCGAAATCGACGATGGTCGGGTCGAGAGGTTCTTCTCTCAACACGGTTTTCATATAACGGTTGACGTCGTTACGCATATCTTTTCTCGACGCTTTCGTGGGATTCATCAACGCGTGGTAGACCCAAACGATGTGGATACCGCGTTTTCTGCCTTCTTCCTCGATAAGTCCGTGATAACCTGCCATAGACTTGCATCCGATATGCTCGTACATAATGACCATATCCGCATTGAATTCTTCGCAATATTGCCAAAGTTGTTCAACGCCCACTTCGTAACCGCCGTTCGAGTGGTTGCGCATAATCATATTCATATTGTATTCGCCGAGGTCAAGCATAGCTTGTTCGTGGTCCTCGTAGTTGATGGGCTTTGTGAGCGTAAACGAAAGCATATCGCAAAGCGTAACGATACCCCAGCAGTTTGCAAGCCATTGGTTGAATGCGGTGTAGTATTGAGCGTGTACGCCCCATACGATAGCGCGGTGACGAATTTCTTTTGCCGCCAAGGTCTTTTTCTCGTAGCCTTTCTTTGCGAGGTCGGTGATTTCTTGGTCGAGCTTGAGGAAGGACGCGTCACGTCCGGATATAACCATATACTCTGCGTCGCGGTAAAGCATAATGTTGTTTCCGCAGATTTGAGGATAGGGCGTTTTGTTCATTTCGAGCCAAGTGTCGAACAAAGCGTTTTGAGCGTTGTAAGTCTTGCAGTTCTTTGCAAAAGCGTCCCAGTCCCATTTTTCGCCCGTGTGTTCTTCGATAAACTTGATTGCCGCAACCACTTGGTCACGAGAATAAGGAAGAACGGACTCTTGTTGGTGGCGCATAGGCGCAGCCATCGTGAAAGAGGGGAGGTCGTCGTGGCGGTCTTCGATTTGGTTGCCCATCAAAGAACCGTCGCAAGTGGTATTGCAGTGAATTGCGCAAACGCCGCAAATGGGGAAGTCCTCGTCGATAGCGCAACCGAGTTCCGCGCAGGGCATCGGGCATACGTCGGAAGGAATCTGAAATTCTTCGGAAACTTCGATGTAGTGCAGAACGCCGTCCTGAGCGATTGTTGAACCCGTGTAGATTGCAGGCACTTCTTTGGACAGGAATTTGAGGTTGGGGAAGCCCATTGCGACGACCATCATACCGTTTTCGTCCATAATGACGACTTTCTTGTTGAGTTCGTCGTATTTGCCGTTTTTGTTGCCGATACGCTTGTCGCACTTAAAGAGGGTGTCCATAGTTTGCGTAAGGTGTCCGACGATGCTGTCGTATTGCTTGTGACCTATGCGCAGTTGTTCTCCTCTTACGCCTTCGAGGTGTCTGTCGATATAGTCGAAAGCCGCCATATAGTTGCCAAACCATCTATAAGTGAAAAGTGCCTTGATTGTGGTGGGTTTCATTATGAATTTGCCCATTACAAGCAAGTTTTTGAGCCAACGACCGAAGTCGTACATCGTATCTTTGAAACCGCGCCATTCTCTACGGGTGGCTGTTTTTTTGCCTGCTTTATAGAATTTGCCGAGTTTTTCGGAATTAAGTTTTGCGCCCATAGTCAATGCTCTCCTTTTTCAGTCTGGATTTTCTTGATTTCCATTGCTTCGACGAACGCTTGGATTCTCGTACGGAGTTGTCCCGATTGTCCCGCATTGTACGGACGGTCGATGGAAAGAACCTGATAGCCGTATTCGTTTTGCAAAACGGCGTGCATAAAGGGTCTGCCGTATCCCCAGTAGTCGCAGAATTTGATTTGTTCGATGATGATGCCGTCGGCGTGATATTCTCTTGCGATTCTATCGACGTATCCGTGACGCTCGTTTACCTTTTCGGTATTGAGGAAACGGGGGCATTGTCCCGATTGCATATAGTATCTGCACACTTGAGTGAGCGCGTCCTCTTTGTCGTTGAGAATGATTTCTTGTCTGCCGGGCAACGAACCGAAGCAGTATCTGTCGGCAACCACCACAAGTCCCGTATCTTCCGCGAGTTTGATGAAGCTCGGGTCGTCGATTTCGCTACCGACCATTGCAACGCGAGCGCGATAAGTGCCGATAGGGTCGGGAACTCTCGTTTTGAGTTCTTCTGCGGTTTCTTCGAGTTTTTCTATGAGCAAATCTTTGGGGCAGCAGTATGTCGCAAGGCAGAAAATCGCAAATTCGTAACCCGTGATTCTGGGTTGAGCGTCTTTTCTGTATTCGCCGATTTCCGTAATGAGTCGGGAGATTTTGTTTTGCTCCTCGACGGCTTTGCGGATAGCGGCGTCGCTTACGTCGATGCCGAGATGCTCGTGAAGCGGTTTGAGGCAATGTTCTTGCATTTGCAGAACGTAGTGCTTGAGCGTTACTTCGTCGCTTTTCATAGGTACGTCGCAGTAGGACGCGAAGAAGCCTTCGTGCGGACAGCAACCGAGATGCTCGATGTTTTCTGCAAGGCGATTCATCATTGCGCACGCTTCGGGAGCAATCAATCCGTCAAGGAAAGAGAATCCGCCTTCCAGAGCGCGTTCCAAAATGGCGCGGCACGCTTCGCAGAAAATCGGGCTGAGATAGTAGTTGCCCATTTCCGTGCTGGTTGTTCTCGGCGCGCGAAGTCTGACGGAAAAAATTCCCGGCAAGTTGAGCAACGGCTCGGGAATCTGATAGCAAACGTGTCCGATTGCCTTTCTTCCCGCCTCTTGCGCCTGTTGGATGAGTTCGTTGTTGGAGTTTTCCAACAAGTTCTCAAAGTAGATGAGGTGTTTTAAGTCTCTCACAATGTATCTCCTATAAAATATGTATTTCTTGCAAAGCCTCTTTCGCGCCGACGCAGATAGGAGAGTCGTCGGGGAGGAGGAATACGTTTTCGCCCATAACGTCGCAACGCGCCAAAGCGGTGTCCGACGGGATATAGGCAAGCGTTTTTATGTCGTCCACAACGGGCTTTTTTGCCATTGCCTCTTGGGACAACCTGTTTTGAATGACGCCGATTTCGTCATACATAACGAGTTCGGATGCAACTTTTGCGATGGTTTTTACCACGTCGCGTCCTTTTTTGGACTGGTCTGTCACGAGCAACAAATGCGTGACTTTTTCCATAACTCTGCGATTGATTTGCTCTATGCCCGCTTCTCCGTCTATCACGACGAAATCGTAATGTTTGGCAATAAGCGCAATCACGTCTTTGAGATACGTGTTGATTTTGCAATAGCAACCCGCGCTTTCCGGACGTCCGATTGCGATAAACGAAAAACCGTTTGAGTCGCAAATCGCTTCTTCTATGGAATATTCCGCATTTCCGAGAATTTCAATGGGGGCGATTTTGCCGTTTTGCGTCTGTTCGACGTTTTCTTTGCGTACGTCGTCAATCGTCTTTTTCGGTTCTATGCCGAGCGCGGTGGACAAACCTATCGCAGGGTCTGCGTCTATTGCGAGTATTTTTTTATCGGGAAAATTTTGAACGAGAAGTTTTACGATTACGGCAGAAAGAGAGGTCTTTCCGACTCCTCCTTTCCCTGCAACGGCAATGATGTTTGTGCGTCCGTCCATATTGCAAACTCCGAAAGTACTGCGCCGACAAGCCGACGGCGTGAAAGATATATGTTTAATGTCGCGTACATATAGGCGTATGCGCGCGTGTAGCAAAACTCATTCTAACAATTTGATTTTGAAAAATCAATGTTTTTTGCAATAATTTGTCGAAAAACGGACTGTAAAAAACAAGCAATCATACATTTGTCCTATAACTGCGGAAAAGAGGCGGTTTTTCAATAAAAACAGCCTCTTTTCGCTTAGGTTATTGCGTGTCAATCGGGCTTGCAAGCCTTTGCTTGCGTTTGCGTCACACGATTCTCATAGCCGTGATGTTTGCGCCCGTGAGGTTTACGCTTTCGCCCGAAGTATTGTAGATTGAAAGCGTCGTTCCGTCCGCAGTGGCATTATAAAGTATGGTCTTTGACAGGTTTGCCGAATTTGTCGCAGACGCGTTTGCGGATATAATCTCGGTGGAGATTGCCGCGCCGTTTGCGTAAAGTTGCACGGAGAGATTGCCGTCGGTGGTTCTCGTTCCCGTTGCGCCGTAGGTTATAAGATAAGTGCCTGTGGGCAAGACTACGGCGTTGTCGGTAAGTGCCATCGTGGTCGTCGGCGTGGTGGTCGAGTTTGCAAGCGGAATAATTGCAGCCGACGCAACCGTTTGCGTTCCGCCGTAAGCGTACAGAGCGTCTTGCAACGCGCTTGTGCCGGCTTCTCCTTGCGGTCCTTGCGGACCCGTTGCGCCTGTCGCTCCCGTTGCTCCGGTTGCGCCCGTCGCGCCTTGAGGCCCTTGTATGCCTTGCGCTCCCTGCGGTCCCATCGGACCCATAGGACCGACGGGACCTTGCGGACCTATAGGGCCTCTGATATATTCGATTGTGTTTGCGCCCGAGCAACCGCACGGACGAGGATTATTGTTGCAACACGAGTTGCCAAACCAGTTGAAAAGCATAATTCGATACCTCCTTTTTATGTACCGTTTTATTTAGCGGAGGAATTTGCGCCGCACGATTCAAGTATTTGTTGAAAAGTGCGCGCTTTTGGTATAAAATATAAAAGAACTACGATGCTCGATGCTTTTACATCCTATGCGCGAAAAATTTTTTGCGTGATTGCGTAACCAAATGTCACACCGTTCGTATATTAGGTGTAAATCACGACACGAAAGTGTAAGAGGAAAACAAAATGAAAGAGAAATTCAAACAGTTACTTGAGGAACATTTCAGAAAAATAGCACCCACGAAAGCGGCTATGGAATACCGCAAAGCATTGCTCCGTCAGCTTCTCGACAGAGAGCAGGAGTTGCGCATAAAAGGCGTCTCCGACGACGAGCTTATTTACGATATGGCTGTGTCCGAACTGGGAGACATCGACCTTACGCTCCAAAATTTCGAAAGCAGACAAATCAAGAGCGGAGAGGTTAAGCGCAAAGTGAGCGTCGCAAGCATTTGCTCCGTTGCGGTCGTTCTGCTTTTGACGGTGGTGTATCTCGTCGTAGGCGCGGTTACGAAAGTGTGGTCTCCGACGTGGCTTATTATGGTAGGCGGAATTTTCGCGGGTATCGGCGTTATTCTCGTTTATTTGTCCGTAAAGACGGCGCAAAAACGCAAATACGTTTTCACAAGACTGTGCATCGCGGTATGCGAGGTGTTGTTGACGGTGTTCGTATTTTTGGTTCTTCAACTCGTGTTCAAAGTCAACGGCTCGTGGCTTGCTTTCCTTGCGATGCCCGTCGTCGTTCTCGGCTCGGATACGGCAATCGCTTTTGCTACCAACAGCAAGGTAAAATGGTTTGAACTTCCCGTGTTCGTCGAGGTGTTCGGCGTGATGCTTTACGTCATATTGGGTATCACTCTCGACGTAATACTCGGTATCGGAAGCATTTGGCATCCGGGCTGGTTGCTTTGCCTTGCGGGCGTCGTTTGCGCGCTTGTGCAAGTCATCGTCGTAGTCGTCAAGAAAGCAAAGAAAAACAACGCCAAAGAGAAGGCGCAACTTGCCGATAAAAACGAAAAACAAAACGAAGCATATTGGACTGAATGGGACGATTAACGTATCGTTTTGACGATATAAACATCGTTTTATGCAAATAGAGGAATTGTTATGGCAAATACGATAAAGGCTGAAATGTGGGATAGAATGCAGTTTCTTTTCCGCAATTATTACGACAGAATGGTACACGCGAAATTCTCGTACAAGGGAAGTTTCGATATGGTCGCACTCAAAAACGCCGTGCTGTATATGGTCGAAAAAGCACCCGTGCTTCACTCGTCTTTCAACACTACGGTTGTAGAGCCGTACTGGAAAGAAGAAAAGTATACGATTGACGATATAGTGTCTTATGAAAAAGTCGAGGACGCGGACGTCGTTGCGGACAAGTGGCTTTGCGAAGTTATACCTTACGACAACAACGTACAAGTCAAAATCGCAATTTTCGAGGACGACAAACAAAGCGTGTTCTGCTGGCGTAACAACCATATGTGTATGGACGGCGGAGACCTTAAATACTGCCTTGCGACGCTTTGCGCCAACTACAACGCGCTCAAACGCAAAGATTATGCGGCGTTGAGTATGAAAACGGGTTCTCGTGCGTACGAGCAAGTGTATTCGATGCTCGAGGGCGACGATTTGAAGCACGCGAAAGGACTTTACAAAAACATCAGCAAGGCTCAGGACAAAGTGCCGTTCCCGTGGTCGGAAAGCGTACCCGAGGACGTAAACCGCATTATCAAACGAGAAATCTTTGAGGACGATTTTGCCAAGATGAGAGTGGTTGCGAAAAAGATGGGCATTACCGTCAACGACGCCATTATGGCTCTCGTGTTCCGCTCGCTTTACGAGCTTTGCGGACTTAAAGACGACGACAGCCTCACGGTATCGTGCGCAATCGACCTCCGCAAACATATAGTCGAGGGCGGTTTGCAAGGCGGCCTTACCAACCACACGGCGTGGATGGCAATCCGCACTCTTTGCAAGGGCGAAACGATGCAGGACACCGTCGTCAACATCATTCGTTCCACCAAAGGCTACAAGCGCGACAAGTTTATGGGGCTTTATTCCTTGCCGCTTCTCAAACTTGCGTACACCATTTTCCCGCAAGACATCGCGGAGTTTGCAATCAAAGCAGGTTATGACAATCCGCTTATCGCAGTCAGCAATATGGGCTTGCTCGACGACAAGAAGTTGACGTTCGAGGGTATGCAAATGGTAGACGGCTTCATTTCGGGCGCGGTCAAATACAAACCCTTCTTCCTTATGTCCGTCACGACGATACTGGGTAGGGTTACGCTCTCAACGGCAATCAGAGGCAACGAAAAAGACGTCGAAATCGCAAATCGTTACTTTGATTTGATAATGAAAAACCTCAAAGAATTTAACGAAATTCAACTGTAAAACGTGTGAATCGATAAAAATAAAAACAGGTCGCGTCGGCGGCCTGTTTTTTTATGCCAAAATCATATTTCTCTTTGATATGGCAAGCGCATAAGTTTTTTCGGCAACGACGGTCCGTCCAAAGCGAATAAATCCGCCGCATTCGCAAAGAGCGGCTTGAATACGAAAAACTTGTCCAAGAGTTTTCCGAACAAGCCTATAATCGTGCCGCCGCATATTGCCGTTGCGAGCGTACCCCAGTATATTCCGCGGAACTCTTTGAACGCAATCAGCGTCATTGCCGTGCCTGTCGCAAGACAGCAAAAATCGAACACGGTTTTTACGATAGATTGTTTCAAACGGTATCTTTCGCTCACGCCTTTTACGAAAAAGTCGTAAACCTGCGGATGCAGATAGGATTTGAAGGACAGCGCGACGGAGAAAAACGTGAGCAAATCTCCGAAAATAAACAGCAACACGCGTTGCCACGTCTGATAACTTTCGGGCGGATTGATTGCGGTGTTAAAAGCGGGAATTTTTTGCCACGCTATCAGTATTGCGCCGTACAAAAGACAGGATATAAACGAAAACAGGTATCCGACTCTGAATCGTCTTACGATAAGGCAAAAAAGAACGATTAAAACGCCTTGAACGATATATTCCGCAATTCCGAACTCGATGCCGAGCATCAGGCTCAAAAGATAAGCCGGCGCAACGAGCATCGAAAGCCCGTAGCCTGAAGTCGTAAGCATCGCGACGGACAAAGCAAGCAGAATTATCGAAAGAAAATATGCGGTTTCGCAATGAATAGTGAGTTTTTTCATAACGTCTTTCCCCTTTATGCGCCTTGCAAAAAAAATACACAATCGCAAAACGCAATCGTGTGGCGAAAAGTTGACCGATACGGTCCGGAAAAGTCCACAAAGTTTTCTATATGTTAATACCACAAGATTTGTTCCGTGTCAATATATTTTTCAAAAACGCGTTTCGTGCGCAAAATCGAGCAATTAGATATTGCACAAATGTGCGATATGTGCTAATATTTGTTTATACAAAACAAAAGGGGTAACTACTTATGACTTTTGCGCAATTTTTGTTCGTTGCAATCGACAAACTGTTCGACGGCGCTCAAAACAAAAAGAAGATGCTTCGTTTCAAAGACGTGAAATTTGAAATCGAAACCGATATTGCATACGGCGAGGACGACGCTTGCAAGCTCGACACTTATTACGTCAAGAAAGACGGAAACGAAAAATATCCCGTTTTCTTCTATATTCACGGCGGCGGATTTGTCGCAGGCGACAAGCACTATCGCAGAGGCCTTGCAAAATGGGCGGCAAACAAAGGATTCTTCGTCGTCAACGTCAACTACGGTCTCGGTCCGAAATATCTTTTCCCGAAGGGAATACAACATCTCGTAGCCGCTCTCAACTGGGTGGGCGCAAACGCCGAAAAATACAATCTCGACCTTGACAATATGTGCGTGTCGGGAGATTCCGCAGGCGGTTATTATTCGGCAATGCTCTCCTGCGTGTCCACAAACAAGGCTTTGCAGGAAAGATTCGGAGTCAGTACTGATTTGAAATTCCGCACGGCTATGCTCGATTGCGGTATCTACGACATCGGCGAAGCCCTCGGACAAAAGATGCCGTTCAATCTCACGGACAAGATTTTGTTTGACTTCAGCGGAATTCACGTCAAAGACCTCGATAAGTACGAATACGCGGATTATCTTGCTCCGTTCGGCTACGTCGACGAAAATTTCCCGATTTCGTTCATCACTTATGCTGAAAAAGATATGTTCTGCAACGGACAGGGACAAAAGCTCGTCAAGAAATTGCAAGACCTCGGCGTACACGTCGAGGAGCATCACAGCACCAAATTCTTGGACAATCACTGCTATCCGCTCAACTGGAATACGGGCGCGGCGGTAGAGAATATCAAACTTTGCGACGACTTCCTCGCAAGAGTGGTTGCAAAACAAGTGTAAAATAACGATTCTGTTTTTGCAGCCTGCCGTTCGGCGGGCTGTAATTTTTGGAGAAAATATGGCAAAACAAGCAAAATTTAAGCCGAAAGACACAACCGTGCCCGAGGTTTCCGTTTCGGGAGATTATTCGCACGAACAAATAGAGCAAGCGACGAAAGAAGCGATTGCGGAAGAAAGAGGCAAAAATTTAACCGCATTTCAGAAAGCCAACGTCGCGTGGACTTTGATTTCCACGCTGTACGCAATAGTTTCCGTCTGTACTTTTATCGCAAAGAAGTGGGTGGATTCCGTTTATACCTACGCGTTGATACCCCTGCTTGCGATTTTTATCATAGTGTTTATCGCGCTTGCGGTGCTGACGTTCAAAGACCCTAAAAAACTTAAAAACGGAGTGGCCACCTATAGAAAAGTGCTTGGCATATTCAAAGCGTTCGTCAACGTGTTTTTCCTTGCGCTGACAGCCGTTTCTATGGCGGGTATCGCTACGGGAGAACCAGACCTCGTAAAGTGGATAGTTTTCGGCTTTACGTTGCTTGTGGCTCTCGTTCAACTTGCGCTCAAAATAACGAAATTTGCAATGCGTTGCGCAAAAAAATCGCTCGGCAAAAAGTATAAAGTGGAAATACACAACTTCAAAAACGGAGAGAAAAAGAAGAAAACGAATTCCGACAAAATGAAGGAACGCTCCTACAAATAACGCGCCAAACGTTGCCGAGGACGCAAGAAAGATTTGTTTTTCTTGCATTTGTCGGCGTTATGTGCTAATTTAATATAATAAGCGAGGTGTATATACACCTCGAAAGAGGACCTGAAATTGGCAAAATCCGTTGACAAAAACTTGAAAAAACTGCCTCTCGGAGCAATAAAGCCGCAAGGTTGGTTGCTCGACCAGATGCAACTTATGAACAATCTGCAAAAAAGATTGGGCGGTCTTTCGGGTTTGGTTAAAAACGGAGAGTGGTGCGGAAACGAGAATCTGCCTCGTTTTTTGCGCGGAATAACTTTGCTTGCCTGTGCGCTCGACGACAAAAATCTCAAGGACAGAGCAAAGAGCTACGTTATGCCGATATTGTCGAGCGCGAACGAAGGCGGAGATTTCGGTTCAAAAGAATCCCGTTCGCTTACGCCCAAAATCGAAGCGGTAAAAGCGTTGCTGACGTACTATGAAGCAACGGGCAACGAGCGAATTTTGCCGTTCTTGAAAAAGTATTTCAAGAGTCAATTCAACACGTCGTCGATGTGGGCGGACTGGTACGATTCGAGAGCGAGATTGCTTGACGAAATACAAGCCATAGAGACCGTTTACAGAGAGACCGACCTCGAGTGGTTGCAAGACCTCGGAGAGCAGTTGAGGGCAGAAAGCAACGATTGGTTCAAGCTCGCGTCGCGCTTCGTTTATAAAAAACCGTATAACAAATATATCTCGCAATCGGCACTTAAACGCATAAATAAGATGGTTTTAACCTACGATTGCGTCAATCAAACGTCAAAAAGACAAAAACCGTATACGAGGGAATTTGCCGAATTGCATTGGCGCAAATCGGCGCATCAGGTTGCCGTGGAGACGAGCGGAGTCAACCTCGCAAAGGCGGTCAAATATCCTGCGACTTACGGCAGATTTATAGGCGACGACGCGCTTAAGAATTTGTCGCTCAAGATGATTTCCGCGCTTGAAAAGTATCACGGAACGCCGCTCGGCGCGTTTGCGTGCGACCCGCGACTTGCGAGCGGGAAAGGCGTCAGAGGCATCGACGTGCAAGCGGCGGTGGAATATCTCGAATCGCTGATAGAGGTCGTGAGAGAAACTCGCGATTATCACGCGATGGACATCGTCGAGCGTATTATTTTCAATCTCGTGCCGGGGGCGTGTTTCGAGGACGGAACCGCCGTGCAGGATACGATATTGGTAAATCAGGTGGAAGCGTCCTGCGCAAGAAAATTGCCGTATTCCGATTGCGACAACGCTTTTTATACGAGAAAACTGTCAAAAGGCGCGATTGCCGTTTTGTCCGCGTATCCGCTGTATATGCAAACGGCGTGTATGGTCAAAGACGAGGAGTTGAACTTTTTGACGTATACGCCTTGCGTTATAGACGTATCCGCAGGAGGAACGACGCTTACGATTTCCGAAAGAACGGGTTATCCGTTCCGCAATACCGTCGTGTTTAAGGTGGAACAGGCAAGTGGGGAACAGGAAGTCAAAATCAATTTCAGAGTGCCGAAAAACACCACTATGCAACTCATATCGGGCGGACAGGTGGTTGCGACGGGAAGCAGAGAAATTTCCGTCAAGTGCATTCTTAAGACGGGAAGTACGTTTATGCTCAAGATGTCCATTCCGCTTGTGGCGGAGGACAACTCGGACGATACAAAGAGCCTGTATAAGGGCAATTTGCTTATGTCGCTTAAGTTGCCCTACGAGACGTCTCAAAACGCCGTAGACAGGCGTATATTGAGCGTAAAGTCCGTCAAGAAGTGGAACGTAAGTCCTATTTTCGCAAGAAAGTCGGGCGCAAAGGCGTTGAACGAGGAAGAAACGACGGTCGTAAACGATTTTACCGACAAGCCGTTTAATTTCGTCAGTCCCCCGTTTGAGCTGAAAATACGCTCGAAAACGGTCTTTAACTGGGATTACGACGTAAACGGGTTTACGCAAATTCCCAAAAAGTGCAGTTACTCCGAGGAGTGTCTCGAAAGGACGTATCAGCCGTTCGGAGCAACGCTGTTGCACGTTGCAAAATTTCCTAAATGCCTTAAGTAAGAGGTAGCGATATGAAGGCTCTTGAAAGAAAGTATTCGAAAGTCGAAAGAATTGTGGCAAAAGGCAAATTTTCCGCTTGGTATTTTTGGCGGACGTTTTTGGTTGCGTTTATTTTGGGCGGTATACTTGCCGTCGTGTGGATTTTCAAGGACCAGATAGAAGGAGTTTTGACAAAACAACCCCAAGCGGTGTTTCTTACGGACGACGTGATGAAATGGGCGTTGCTCGGTTGCGGAATAATCGTCGTAATCGTGTTTATAGTGCAGTTGGTTCGTTTCGAAGCCAAAGAACTTTTGTTGACCGAAGATAAAATCGTATACAGAGAGGGCATATCCAGCGTAAAAACCGTGGTAATTCCGCTCAACGAAATCAAAATCGTGGAAACGAATCAAAGATTCTTCCAGCGAATCACGGGCGTATGCGATATGCAAATCGTCTCCGACGCGGGACAGCCGTATAAGATAGAAAACATCAGGTCCGCGGACAGACTGACGAGAAGAATAATGAAGCAAATATCCATAGTTCGCACCGATATGAGCGGCAGGGCAATGATACGCCTTGTCGGCAACAAAAGATAAATCGACGAGAAAATAAAAAACAAACCCTGCTATGCAGGGTTTTTTAATATCTTTTTATTGTTTTGTTCGTTGCTCAGATTCCGAAATCGCCGGGTGTGATAAACAGCCCCGTGATGAGAGACAGGAGTCCTGCCATCAGCACGACGTGTACGACGTAGACGATGAGCGCGTGCCGACCCACGAAGCACATAGGCTTGTTCCATTTTCCGTCGATGAGAGAGAACCACGACGTGCGTTCGTAATAAAGCAGTTGCCCGATAAGCACGCCTGCGTAATAAAACGCCGTATACGGTATCATCGTAAACAAATCTCCCGGAGAAAACTCGCCTTGCGAGTAGAACAGAGACTTGTTGCCGTAAAAATCGTACGGAGGGAAGATAACCGCAAATATTTTGGGCGTTGTCGCAGGGGGAGTGTACAGAAAATATAAACAGAGCGTAACGACGATAAGCGCGACGCTGACTCCTGCGATTGCCCAGCGATTATCTCTGCACAAAAACGCTATGAGCGCGTACAACAGCATAGAAACTGCAAGGAAATCCAGCACGCCGAAAGCAACGAAAACGCCGCCTATTCCCATATATTCTTCCGCGATATACGAGCCGAGAGTGTATAAAAGCGCAACGCCGCCGAGCATAAGTCCTCTCTTTGCGTTGGAGCGCGAAAAGGTGCAGGATATGCCCGAAACGGAGAAGAAAACGAATAAGACGATGGGGTGAATTATCTCTCTTGCGTGGCTGTAAGACCATTCGCGACAAAACAAAGTGAACGCGTCGCCCTTGCCCGTGTACGCAAAATTAAACCCGTACCACGTCGGTCCGAAGTAGTCGGAAATCAAAATCGTGAGATGGTCAAGCACCATTAAAACGACGCATAAACCTCGCAGAAAATCGATTTCCCACACGCGTTTGCGTCGTCTTTTTTCAACCCTCAAGACTTGCACGTCGTCGGGTATCAATGCACTTTTTTCGTATCTCGTTTGCATAACGAAAAAAATTTTAACACGATTTTACGAGCGTGTCAACGAGAGAGGGGCGTATGTTTCGCAATACAAAAAATCGTGCGGACAGAATATCGAAAAATAAAGAAACCGTGCGAAAAATCGCGAAAAAACATAAGAAACGGTTTTTGTAAACGCCGAAAATTTTTTTACGGAATCTAACCTACCGTAATCCAAAGAAAACGAAATGTAATTTTTTGTCAAAAAATACCGATAGAATGCCGAAAAACGGTGGTTTTTAGAGATATAATCGAACATTTGTCGGAAAAACTATTTTCAGACTTTTTTCGGACTTAAAAGACGCGTTAAGGACAATATTTCGGGCGAAAATCGCAACTTATTGTGGTGTGACACCGAGCGCGCCACAAGGTATAGTTTTCGAGCATTTAAAAATATATCTATTGACAAATGCGGGCGAAAATCGTATAATTATCGCGTATAATAATCTATCGTGCATACGCAAGGACGCGTGTGGCACCGGAGGAAGATTATGAGAATGAGAAAAATTGCACTGGTTTTGCTACTCGTACTGGTCAGCGTGATGCTGTTCAGTCTCGTGGCATGCGACTCGCCGTCGGACAACGTAACTCCGACGCCCGACATCCCCGTACCGAAGCCCGACGACAACATCGTCGACGACAAACAGTACATCGACTCGGCGTTGGCTTGGGAAGCTCTCAAAGCGTCGGCACTCAATGCGGGAGCCGAAAGCGGTAAGGGCAGCAGGTACATAACGGCGGATACGACTTTTATCCTCGGTTTCCAAAAGGATTCCTACGATAGTCTCGTCACGATGCGCTTTGCCGGTAAAATCGACACCGAAGCCAAAGACGGCAACGACGACAGCGAAATCCTGATTGAGTTCAGACAGTTCAAGACTGCGGAACTCGAGGGACTTACGCTTGACTCGGAGACGCTCACTTCGCTGTCCAAAGACGGTACGAAAGGCAAGTTGTTGTTCGGCGCATATTACTACGAGGGCAAGCTCGTTGCCGATATGAGAGGCATCAAGAAGGGCGTCGACGTAGTTTGGACGGATAACATCGATATGGGTTCGCTCGTTGAAAAATTCGACGAATTGCTCGCGGACCTCGACCTTACGCACGTTTTGTTCGACAAACTCCTCGGCTACGACCTCGGCGGACTCATCAAGAATCTCGTCGGTATGGACCTCGTCAATATGACGGTGGAGCAAATTCTCGTAAACGTCCTTATGGGCGGTTCTCGCTCCCGTTATATCAATTACGGCGGCGAACATATCGTTTTGCAAATCCCCATCGACCTCGGTGTCGTTGTGGGACTTATTCCGCTTGTTCAAGGTCTTATTCCCGAAAACATAACCGGTCTCGTCAAACAGATTCTCGGACTCGATTTGGGCAAACTCGGCTCGCTTGCCGGTATGGCTCTTTATCTCGAGGCGGACATCAAAGACGGCAAACTTACCGGACTTAACCTCAGCATTGACACGGACTTCAACTCTTACGGAGTCAAGGAAGTCGAAGAAAGATACGGCAAATTCCAAAACGAAGTCGGTATCTCTCTCGGCTATGCAAAAGCTGACTTCTCAAGTACGTCATCGGTCAAAGTTGTCGAAACTTTGCAAAACCGCAATAAAGACAACGTTCCGTTCTCTGACGACGAAACGGACCGTTCCGATAACTTCTACGCAAACGTAGAAAGCAAATCTCAATACTCATTCCTCACTCTCGACGCCGAAATCAAACTCTCGCTTGACCTCAAAGACGGCAAAGTAACCGTCCAGAACGTCATAGATTCTTTCGGCACCCTCCTTTCCAACGTCCTTACCAACAATCTCGACCCCAAGATGCTCAAATCGCTCCAAGCGATGTTTGCGAAGGACATCACGATAGTCAACCAAAAGATAGAACTCTCCGTCGCTCTGCAAGGAGAGATAAACACCAAGAATCCGAGCAAGACGAGAATCTTGGCGGAAGTGCGCGGTCTCGACGGTAAAAAGAGACTCGGCGCATATTACGACGGTGCAAAAGAGCAAGTATACATCGACGCAAGCGGCGTTCTCGGCGAAAACGGAACGAAATTCAGAGTCGACGACATCAACGTTAACGAGCTTATCGACGAATTGCTCGACAAACTCTTTGCGACCATAAAGGGCGCAATCGACGGTCTTGCGTCTACGAGCGCGCAATACGAAGCGTTGAGAGAAAGCGGCGACATCATCGTCGTTCACGACGCAATCGGTTCGGCAGACGTCGACGTTATCGGTCTCATTTCCACGATTATCGACAAAATCAACGTCAATATGGACGGAAACATCTTCAACATCGACGGAATTCAACTTGCATTGACCAAAGACGTGTTGGATATGATTTTCGGTCTCGTATTCACGGGAGACAATGCCGGCGCGAATATTCCTATCGACCACGCGTCGCTCGTATATGAAAACGACGGCGGACAAAAAGAAAAACGTCTCGATTTGGACGTCAGACTTCTCGTTCCCAACGGCGACAGCGCAATCAACAACGGTCTCGACGTGGCTCTCACTCTCGGCGGAGCGGTAACGTTCGGCAAAATCAACGACCCCGATTATTTCGAGGACGCTTTCGTCAACGTTCAAAACAACGAGGACCAGTATTTGCCCATTCTCAAGAACGGCGAACTCAACGCCGACTTGTTGCACATCAATCTGTCCACGGGACTCAAGATTGACTTCGAAACGCTCAAAGGCACGCTCGCAGACCTGAAAATGGATTTGCGCGACCAAGGATTGGGCGATTCCTACAAGGGTATCCTTATCGATTTGCTCATCGAACTCGGCAACATCAAGGGCGGACTTAGACTCGACCTCAGCGCGGATATTGACGCGGCTGGCGGTATCGACCTCAACGCAATACTCAAATCTACCGCAAAAATCGTTCTTAGCAAGAACAGCGGAGAAGAATTGTTGTCGCTTTATTTGCAAGACGGCAATCTCTATCTCGACGCTTCGCTTATCAACTGCATACGCATCGATAAGATAAAACTCAATCTTGCCGACCTCATTTCCAAACTCGGTTTAGCAGCGTCCTCGTCCAACGACGCGCTTGCCGCAGGAGGCGAGAGCGGAGATAACGGCGGAAGCACGCTCGACGCAACGAAAATCGTCGGCTTTATCGCAGGCGTATTCCAAGGCATCAACATCGGCAACAACGCAATCGAAGTGGTTATCGGCGGCGGCATTCTCAACGAGATTCTCACGATGCTCGGCATCAACACGCCCGCAACTCATTGGTATGACGAGGCAAACGATACGTATTACGAAATCGCTTCTAACCCCGTTCCCGATAATTACAACGGGAAATATTACTATTACGATGCAGATAGCAAACAATATAAAGTCGCAAACGGCATCGACATCAATTTTGAAAACTCCGACATTCAAGGCGGTATCAGAATCGCGCTCAACGACGGTCTCAATCTCAGCGAACTCGAAGTGGGCGTATTCCTCGGTTTGGGAAGCAGCCTCAACGCAGACCTTACTATAGTCGGCATTACGGCAGGTCTTTCCGACAACTGCACGAAATATCTCGACGAGAGCAAAATCCCCGAGTATCTCGAAATCTTGAATTATCCTTACATCTCGCTCGATTTGAGTCTCGGCCTCGATTTCGAAGCGGACCAAGGCACCACGAAGATGCAATTCGGCATTGCCGGAACGCACTGGTACAACGAAGCTACGGGCGAATTCGTGGAAATTACAAAAGCCACTCCCGTACCCACCGGTTATCTCGGAAAACTCTATTATTTCGACCAAGAAACTCAAAAATACGTTGTCGAAACTCTCAATACGACGGACTTCACGTTTGAGAGAAGAATGGATATAAATTACGAACTTCGCGTGGCAGGTCAAATCGACCTCTCTCCGATTATCGCATATCTGTTCGGCAACCCCGAAATAAGCACCAAAGACAACGCTACGTCTTTGCTTATCGAGCTTACGGGACGCAAATTCGAGAACGATACGAAAGTCCTTCTCGGTTTGTACTACACGGGCAGCCAACTTTACGTTGACGCAAGCAACTTCGGTATCGGCAAGATTAAGACGAATATCGACCTTTACGATTTGATTCTCAATCTGCTTGCAAAAGATTCCGTTATCGGCATCAACGGCAACGGTTTGGTTTCCGACGCATTGACGGCTGACGATTCTCAACCCGTCGACGCAAAGGCAAAGAGACAACTCGCTTTGTCTATCGTCGCGTTGCTGTCGTCCGACAGCCTCAAAATCGAGCTTGCAAAAGGCTTGACTGAACTCGTTTACGAGCTTATCGGCGTTGACGCGAACGACATTACCGCGTGGATAGATATTGCTTGGGACGAACTCGAAAAGCACGACGGCAAATTCTTCAGAGTAGAAGGTTCCGTCAACAACGTAAACGGTCAAACCGCAGGCAAGGCGCAAATTTACGGCGAAACGATAAGCCTCAGACTCGGCAACAAGCAAGGTCCGACGCATTGGCTCGGCGCAGACGGCGTTTACTACGATAAGAACGAAAAACCCGTTCCCGAAAACTACAACGGCAAGTTCTATTATATGTGGTTCGGTACTCCTCAAGAGTATTCGTCCGAAATATTGATTGACCGCAACGGCGACGGCAACACCGTTTCTTTGGGCAAATATTTGCAAGAAGGCAACTTCGACGACGCAAACTTGTTCAACGAAAGCGGCGACGTTACCATTCCCAACGTGTTTGCGGAGATAAAAGGCACGATTTCAATCGGTGCGGACGCAGGTAACGAAGTGTGGACGATAGGCGAGTGGATTGCAAACTTCCTCGGCAACGACAATCCCGCTCTCAATTCCTTCGTCAAAGACTTGCTCTTGCAATTCCAGACTCCTATCGAAGCAGGCGCGGACATCGGTTTCCGTATCGCGCTCAACGCTCGTTTCAACCCCGACGTGGCTATCGATTTGACGCAAAACGTCGCTTACGGAAAAATCTTGCTTACCACGCCCGTTCAATCGGACGCTAACTTCGCAGATTACGCCGAGATTTATAAACTCGACGACGAAGGCAAGAAATACGTTCTTTTGACCGACGTCGAACGCACGACTTATACGGGTCAGGCATTTGTCAAGTACTATAAAACGGACGGCATCGCTCTTACCGAACTTAAATCCGACGCAACCTTCAGAGGCGAAGCGTTTATTATGGTCGGCGGATACGCCGTTAAAATCAACGTTACGAACGACAATGCGGACAAATATAAAGACGTTACGCTTTATTCTCCCGCGTCGTTCCTCGATATTGCGTACATACTCTCTCACAGCGACCTCGCTATCGAACTTTACAACAAAGACATCGAGACCGTTGACGGTATGACGAACGCAGAAAAACTTCAATACGTTATTCTCGCTCTCCGCGTGGTTTACGCAGGCGAAGAAAACGGAAAGAGCGTAAGCACTTTGTATCTCGACCTCAAGGACGATTTCCACCTTGCGCTTACAAATATTCCGCTCGGCGAATTGCTCGGCGGTTTGCTCACGCCGTCCACGGATAATTCCGCAACGACGTCGGCAGACGATACGACAAGCCCCGACATTATGGGCGTTATCGGCTCGTCGCTCGGTAACCTCATCAGCCATATCGGCATCGGCGAGGACGGCATCAAGGTCAACTTTGCTCAAGCAATGATTGTGACGCTCGTCAATATGCTTGCCGGTACGCAAATTTCCGCAGACGACTTCCTCAACCTCGATTCCGACAACAGTTATCTGTCGTTTATATGGAATAACGACGTTCTCGGTCAAAGCGGTTACAAACTTGACCTCAAGGTCAAAGCAAGCCCCGTTTCTTTGGGAATCACGCTCAGCGACATCAACGTCGAGCTTGGCGCAACCGACGGTATTTTGCCTGAGGACTTCGACGCTTCCGTTTACACGAGTTACGAGAATCTCAACACGCTTTCTCTCAACTTGGAAATCGGTCTCGACCTCGCTTTGAAGAAACAAACCGAAGAAATTCGTCTTGAAAAATATCTCGACCTTCTCATTAAAGACCTCGGTCTCAAGCTCGGCATCGACTTCAAAGAGGACGTGCAATATCAACTCGGTCTCTCTCTCGGCGCGAACCTCGTTCTCAACGACCAGAATCGCTCCAGAATCGTGCTTGAAATCAAGAGCGAGAAAGACGACAAGAGCATCATATCCGTATACGTCGACGGCGGAGATATTTACTTCGACTTCGGCGCACTCGGCAGAAATCCCTTCTGCATCAAGAATACCAACTTGAGCGAAGTGGTTTGCGAATACGTCAAAAAGTTGTTGGGCGACCTCAACGGCGTAATCGGCAAAGGTCAATCCGACGCAATCACGGCGTCCGACGCAGCGCCTATGAGCGCAGACGAGAGAATGCAACTTATCCTCGGTATTTCCGAAGGTAAAATGAGCGTCCTCGTTATGCAAAACGTCATCGTCGGCCTTATTGCCGCGCTCACATCGGGCGGACAATCCGACATCGACATCGCACAAGTCCTCGAACAATTCGACCTCGACCTTTCTGTCGACGTTGATTTCCAACTTAAACCGAGCCTTAAACTCGACCTCAACCTCGACAGCAACCTTATCGGCGTAGGTTTGAGCGTAAGAGACCTCGCAATCGCGACGGGAGACGATTCCGCTCCGCGCAAGACAATCGATAAGAAAGTCGACGACGCAATCGCAACGGGTAGATTTACGGAACTTAACAACGCTCACATCATAGCGGTCGATTTGAGCCTCATCGTAGACTTCTACGGAAGCGCGACGTACACCTATATCGACGACGAAAGAGAGTTGAGCAAGGTTATGCCTTCCGAGAGATTTATCCTCAACGCGCACGATAACAGATTCGTTCAGAATCCCGACGGAAAATACGTGCGTCAAGGCTTTACGTTCGATAAACTTCTCGACGTAATCCTCGGTATGGACGGATTGCAAAGCATCGCAAACACGATGTTGCCGCAAATCCGCATCACGACCGACAATCAGGAAATCGGTTTCGATACCGTTCAAAACGCATTCAGCGTCGGCTATTTGCTCGAAAGACTCGGATTGAGCCTCGCACTTACCGACAAGATGGACGACGGTTTCAAACTCGATATAAACGCAAAACTCAATCTCAAAGCAATGGGATTGGACGATTTGTCCAACGTTGACCTCGGCAATCTCGAGCTTGGCATAGGAACGATACTCAAAGGTCTCGAAGCGCACGTCGGTCTCGACTTTACCTACGAACTGGGCGATGAAAGCACCGCGAAGATTGATATTTACCTTATCAACGGCGTGGTTTACATCGACGCTCTCGGAGTGGGCGGACCTCGTATCCAAATCGACGTTCTCGATTTGCTCGACAGCATCGGAGTATCTTTCAATTTGTCCTCGTCGTCCGACGCAATGGTTGCAGACGATACCACCGGTTCTTCCGTAGACGTGATGGCGATCGTCAACAGCCTCATTAAGAAAGTCGTCGTCGCGGCAAGACCGTGGGACGTAAGCGTTCCCGAAAACGGCAACAGAATCGACAATATCGGAGTGTTCTTCAGAAGCAACGCAATCAACGATATTCTTTCGATGTTGCTCAAGGCTACGATAGATTCCGACCAAGTCGTTCTCGACGAAAGCGGCAGCGGCATATTCCTCTATCCGCAAACGGATATGTTCGGAGACGATATGCTTGCGCTCAAAGTTAAGGCGGCTTTGGCAAACAAGAAAGACCCCATCAAACAAAACAACGGCGACGAGGAACAACAATATACCGTCGATTTCACGCTTGCTCTCAACGCACAGGTCAATCTCGAAAGCACCGACGATTATCAGAGTATGCTCGACGTGGACGAATGCCGTAAATTCATCAACCTCAACGACTACGTCAACAACATCCTCGGACTTATAAGCGGCTACGGCGACGAAGTTTACGCAGTCGAGAAAGAACCCGTAACGAACGGCGTTTACTACGTGTTCAACGAGGACGCAAACGGCAATTACATTCTCAAGTCCGGCAAGTATCGTCCGATTAAAGAGGGCGAACAACTCGACGCAACCGTAAAACGTTACTCTCGCGGTTATGCGACCGTAGGTTTGCGCTTCGTAGAGAATGCGGACGGCGCATATGTGTTTGACGCGGCTACTGGTAACTTCCGTCTCGCAACGGAAGGAGAAACTTCCGCTCAACGTTATGCTCTCGAGGACGGCAACGCAGTATACGCACTCGTATACACGCTCGACGCACAAGGCGCATACGCGTACGATAAAGATAAAGACATATTCGTTAACAAAGCGGACGCGCCCGCAGGCACGACCGAATATTATTCGCGTACGATGACGGCTTACAAAGTGGCTGACGCGGACGGCAATCAAGTCGTTGCGACCTCCAAAGACGTCAAAGTATACAAGAGAGCCGAAAAAGAAGTCTATCAAGACCAAAACATCGGCTTGAGCGTAAGCGGTCTCATTTACTTCAATTCGAGCAGTGCGGAAATCGTCAACGCAGGCGGTTTGATAAGCAATCTGTTCGGAGATATGATTATCAATTTGCAAACGTTGTCTGCGTTTAACGCAGGCGTCGGCGTGAGAGTATCCGCAAACGTCGACCTTGCCGCGCTCGATTTGCAAGGTTTGTTAAACGGCGGTTCTATCGAGTCGTTTATCGCAAACAGCGACCTTGACAAAGTGGAACTCGCAATAGAATTTATTCAAGTTGCGGAAAACGGATTCTTTGCGGAATACGAAAACGGCGAACAAAAAGTTCTCGGTGGATTGTACCTCAATCACGGCACGCTCTATCTTGACCTTACCGAAGTGGTAGACACGGCGGAAAACTACTCCAAGATAGACAACTTCGTAGAGTTTGCAAAGAAAGTCGTAGACAAGATAAACAGCATCGGCGGCGGTAACGGACAAGACGCGTCCGCGGCGTCCGACGAACAACCGAATCTCACTCTCACTTCTGCGGTAAGAGACGCACTCGTATTGCTTGCATACAGCGATACTCAATTCCAGATTCAGTTGACCCGCGCATTGCTCGCATTCGTCATCTCTGCGTTTATGCCCGACCTCGGCTCTGTTGACGACGTATTCAACGTGTTCAACATTTCCCTCGGCGTAGACTTCGGCAAGGCGGAATACAAGAGAATCGCGGATTTGCCAAAAGAAGAACAAGAAAAGTTCAACAACGAGTACAGAAACGACAGATATAAGTACAACAACGACCCCGCGGCGGAAACCAACTACGTCGAAATCACGAATCTCGATACCTACTATCGCACCGAAAAGGGCGAGTACTATGCAGCAGACAGTTGCATTCTCTACACGAGAGACGAGGACGGTCGCTATAACGTCGTCAAGACTTACGTTCCCGACGAAACTTATATCGCGCCTAACTCCGAATACGAGAAGATAGTAAGCGTTGCGTACGGCAAATATGTACACAAGAACAGCAACTATTACGGTCTTGTCAGCTTCGGCGGAAACACGCAAAAGATAAGCCTCAAGAACTATAAGATGTACGTCTACGACGGAGACACTCGCGTCCAGACCGATACTTATATCAACGATACGGCAAACGACTATTACACCTACGTTTTGTACAACGGGGAAAGAGTCAAAATCGAAAAAATCTACAAATACGAGTACGGTTACGTCCAAGACGTAAACGGCGAGTACTATCGCACGGTTGAGTTGTTCTCGTCTATGAGTCAATACTATCTCGGACTTGACCTCGCAATCGGTTGCGTAAATATGGGACTTAAGCTCGGCGGTTTGGATATTACAATCGGCGCAGGTAAGGAATTGTTGCCCGATTATATCCGTGACCAAAAAGCTCACTCCTACGTCAAGGGCGGAAAAGAATACGCCTACAACGAGGATATTCCGCAAGAGGACGTCGCGTTGGTCGAAGAAGTAAAGACCAATCCGTTCTACGACACGATTATCACGCTTTCCTTCTCGGTCGAACTCGAACTCGGCATCACGGAAGGCACGCTCGACTTCGGAATGATTTTGAGCAGCATCATAGGCAATCTCACGGGTATCGTGGTTGAAATGCCCTCTACGACGAAGGGTTATTCTTCCGCGCACTTCAGACTCGACGTGTCGCTTATGCTCGACATCTACGACCTCACGAAGTCCGAACTCAAACTCGAGCTTATCAACGTTACCGAATCCGGTTACGAGAGCTTGTGGTTGGGTGCTTACTACATCAATAACACCGTCTATCTCAACCTCGAAGAAGCGTTCAACATTCAAAAGGTTGCAATCGGCGGTCTCAACATCGCGGAATTGCTCAAAGATTACATAATCGACTTCGATACGAGCAATTACTTCGATTACACCAACAAAGCGAACACGAGTTCTTCGGGAGACGCTCTCGTTGCGACCGACGTATTGTCCGGCGGAGACGACGACATCGATTTCAGCAACAAAGACCTTGCTCTTGCATTGCTTATCAACAAAGATTTGCTTACGATTGCAATCGGCAATATGCTCTTTGAAACCATTTTGGAATACATCCCCGAAGGTTTGCTCGGATTCGACGTAAAAGAATTGTTCTACGAAGAAATTCAAGCCAACCTGAAGATAAAACTCGACACCGCAAACAAAGTCAACCTCGGCGTTTCTGCCGCAATCGGTCTCGACGGCGAAAGATTCAACGCAATCGACGCAGACAAAGTTACGGGAACGCAAGACTTCAATTCCGCAAAATATTACTTCTTCGAGAAAGATGCGGAAGGTACGTTCGTGTCCGGCAACTCCGACCAGTATTTCCGTGCAATCGTACCCGGTACGAACGTTGCGGACGAGGTCAGATTCGCAAGATACAGAGTTGTAGATTACAACCCCGTAACCAACGAAATCGTCGTCAAGAAAGTCGTAGACAACAAGAAGGGCGACGGCAGTGAAGTTTTGAGCGAGACGACGAGAAATATCGCTCTCAACGACGAAGTCAGATTGTACGAATACGTCGCAGGTGCGGAAGCAAACAAATCTTACGTTTCCGACGGCGCGAAATACGATATGACGCTCGAACTCGCACTCGACATCAGAGACCTCGACATTGCGTTTACGAATTCCCGCACATACGTTCTCAGCGGAGACGAACTTGCGGAATACACCAACTTTGACGACGTCGACCGCTTCACGCTCGAAGAAACAATCGACATCTCCACGAGCTTCAAATACGGTAGCGACATCGATTTGAGCGCGGTTCTCGCAACGCTCTTGCCGGGCTTGACGGGAGAAGATTTGCTCAAGATTAAGTCCGAATCCGACACGAAGGGCGACGTTGACCGTTCGTTGCAACTCGTCGTTAAGGCGGATATTCAAGTTGCGGCATTGCTCAACTATTTCCGTACAGAACTCGTCAAATACGTTGACGACGGAGACCAATTCGACGGAGATATGGACTTATTCGTGGTTATCGACTTGCTCAAGAAGGTTATCGAAGAAGTGGGTAGCTCCGCTTTGACAGACCTCGTCGCAAACGTCGCAAGTTTCGTCAACCTCAGCGTAGTGCTTCAAACCAAGGGCGGAAACGATACGGAATATCACGATATGCTCGGCATTTATATGGCGGGCGGTACTTTCGAATTGCTTACCGCAGAGGACATCGAAGACCCGACGAGCGAAGATTACGTTGCTCCGAGCGAGAGATACGACCATTACTTCGAGACGAAGAACGGCAGTTATTATCTCGATTCCGACGGCAAGTATAAACTTATCGAGTCCGAACAATTCTCAGGTACGAGATATTCTTACGATTCGAGCTATTGCTATAGCAATACTCAAGGCAGATACAAACGCGTCAACGGCGGTTTGTACGTCGACTTGAGCTACTTCAATATCCCCAGCGTCAAAGTAGACGCGAACGAAATCCGCAAACTCGTCACGAGCCTCTTTACGAGCGCAACGGCTTCAGACGCTATGGCGGCTGCGGATGCAACGGCGGATGACGGAAAAACTCCTACGTTCCCGCTTGTAAAAGACGAGAGCATTCTCGAATATATCAGAGCGTTTGCATACGGTTTGCAAATCACTTCGAGATATATCAAAGTGCTTACTCAACCCGATTATATCAACAAGCTCCTCACGCTCTTGATGGGAGAGGACGCAATCCAATTCGAGGATAGCGAATTCCGCAACAAGTCCGCAGTGACGCTTTATACGGATAACACGAGATACTCTTACGAGACGAGAAAGAGCGTTATCGACGCATTCAAAGAGAAAGCAGACGCAATCGGCGACACGACGTCTCCCGAATACGTTGCGGAACGCAAAGCGTTGCTTGAAAAACTCTCTCGCTCCAAGAACTTGTTCAGCGTAGAAGAATACAAGGGTGCAGGCGCGTCCAAACAAGGACTCTACTATATCGACGACGACGGCGCATACGTCCAGAAGTCCGATATGGCAACCGTCGACAGAGTTGCTTACGACAAACTCGTCGAAGCGGGTACCAAGTCCTACTACGACGTTACGATGGTCAGAACGTACATCAGATTGCTCGATTCCGACCACAACGTAACCGACAATTACGTCTTGTACGCAGAGGCAAGCCAATCTCAAATCAACAACTGCGAGAAAGACTCGACGATGAGAACGGTTTACGGCGTATCCGTCCCCGTTTTGTACGTCAACAAAGAGGGCGTTAAAGCCGACGACGCAAAATTGAGCGTGGTTAAACCGCTTCAATCTCGCAACGCATTCATATCAATCGATTTGTTCTTGTGGGACTACGAAGTGTCTCTCAGCATCCTTGCGCCGAAAGTGGGCGTGACCAAGTTCCAATACGTCACGGGCGAGGACGCGGCAAAAGCTCCTTACTTCATCGACAACATCGCATCGGGCGCACGCTATATCAATACAGACGAAGTCATCTACACGAGCGTGGATAAAGAAGCGGACGGTCTCGATAACTGGCAAATCGATTATTACGACGCAGACGGCAATTTCAGTCAAGACAGATACCTTGCCGCACCGCGTTACTACGAGTACAAGAACAACTACTACGTCATCAACGACAAGACTTTGTACGTCCAGACTGCGGACGGTCCTCAACTTGCGGCAAAAGACGGCACGTTCCCGAACTTCCTCGAAGAAATCGAAAACGGCAAGACGTATTTTGTCTCGACGGGATTCTCTCGCACGGAAATTCAAAGAACGTTCATTTACAAGCAAGAGAAGTACAACACCGAAAAGAAGATGTTGTTGTCCGATTTGCGCAAGCAACTCATTGCAAGCGGAATGAGCGAAGTCGAAGTTGACGCACAACTCAAACAATACAACGACGACCCGAGCAAATTCTGGATTAAGGTTCAACAAAACAGCTCTATCTTGCCGCCCGACTTCACGAGCGAGGAATATGCGGACTACGCATACAAGACTTACGTTGACACCGAAGACTTCTACTATCTGTCGTTGACGTTGAACGGAAACCTCTTTATCCAAGCAGGCAAGATTTACTTTGCTTACAACGATTACAAGCAAGTGTACAATTCGCTCAACAATCCGACCGACCTCGAAGCGGAAATCGATACGGACGTTCTCAAGAAGATTGCATACAAGAAGCATCACGGAGACTACGTCCAAGTCACGGACGAAACCGAAATCGCCGCGCTCAAGAGTAAGGGACAACTTTACGTCTGGGTAAACAGCGCGCTCGGAGAGAGTTACGAAGGCATCAACGAAGCACTCGGCGACGTACTCGGTTCGTTGCTCGGCAATTTGAAGGGCAAGTTCCAAGTGACGGAAGATATGTCGTTCAATATCTACTTCACGTTGCGTCTCAACCTCGAATTCAAGCTCTATATCTTGCCGTCGTTCGGCATCGACATCAGAGACCTTGACGTGGCAATCGACGTATGGGGCGAACAGAACGACAAACTCGAAAACGGCGGATACGTTTCCTCCGTTGACAGAGATAACAAGAATTACAGCGGAAAATTGCTCGACGGCACCAAACCGCATATTCTCGGTATCTATTACAACAACAACCAAGAGACGGGCAAAGCAGGCTTGTATCTCGACCTCGAAGCGTTGCTCGGCAAAGACGCAAAACTTTACGTCGATATGAGCAGTTATTCGCTTGAGGACGTAGTATCGGGTCTCGTGTCCTCAATCGGCAACAACGCAACCGACGCTATGACGGCAGACGCAAATACAAATGCGTACAATCCCGATAAGCAAGGTTCGGACGCAATCGGCGCATACCTCAACTTCTTCACGAACGCAATCGCAATCAACGTTACTTCCGGTTTCGTGAAAGTGTTGCTGAGAGAGTTGTTGCCAGACAACGCAAGCATTGCCGATATGCTACCCAACCTCAAGGTTTATATCAAACAAAATCTCAATCCGTACGATTTGACGATAGGCGCAATCTTGTTCAACGAACAAGGCGACATCCCCGTTGTCAACCTCGGCATAAACATCCAAGGTCTCAACGGAGAGCAAGGCAAGTCCTCCGCAATCGAATTCGGCAGAAAAGAAGATATTCTCGCACGTCAACAAGGTTCTGCGGACATCTTCTATTACGCAAACTTCTATCGTGACAACGACAATACGGATTACGACAACTATTACGGCAAAAACTTCGACGAGAAAGACTACGTCAAACTCTTTAGAGGCACCGACGGCAACGATTATTACGCCAAAGAAAACGGCGGATACGAACTGACGGCGCAAGGTAACGGTTTGTATGCGGTCACGGCAAAGGAAAACGGCGGATACGCTCTGTATAAGTCCGGAAACACCAATTACGGTCCCGAGGACAGATATATGCGTGCCGAAACCGTAATCGAAGAAATCAAGGAAAGCAGAAGATACTCTCTCGGTTCTCCTTACGTTACGGAATACGACAGCGTCGTTTACACCGACATCAACGGTCAATACGTTCTCGTCCAAGAAAAACTCAACAACCTCACGAGCAGCGATTACAGATACCTCGCTCTCAGCAAGCAGTTCGCCGCGTTCAACGGTACGCTCTACGTCCTTGACAAAGACAGCAACTACGTCAAAGTCAACAAGTCGCAAATTCAGGGCTACACGGGTTCCGGCAACTTGCAATACGCAAAAGTAGGCACTTATGACGCAAACGCAACCGAAATCGCAAACGCCGTAGTATTCGAAGGTGTGACGTATTATCCCATCGATAAAGACGGCAACGGCTATACGGATATGTACGAGGCTGACGGATTTGCCGAATACACGACGGGCGCGAAACAGACGAGAAACGGGGAAGTTTACGTCGGCGCATTGTACGTCAAGAACGCAAAGGGCGCATACGTCAAGAGCGGTCTCAACGCTGGCGATACGCTCGTAAGCGGCGTGACGTACTTCTATCCCAACGCTCCCGAAAAAGCGTATAAGATAACCGACGACTTTACCAACTACGTCAAAGCGGTCGACATCAATCTCAAAGAATTGCTCGACGGTGCAAAACTCGACATCGCGTCTATGCTCGGCGACCTCAAGACGGCTGAAATCGGTGCGTCTTTGAGCCTCGGAATGAAACTTTCCGACATCATCAACTGGACGTATCAACTTACGAGATTCATCGACAACGAGTCTATCTGCGATTATCTGTACTTCATCGCATCGTCGTTGACCGACTACTATTCGTCCTTCACAAGCACGATAGGTCTCGACCTCGACGTCAAAGTGTACTTGCAAACGAGCGGATTGTTCAGAATGATTGCAGGCGACACCACGGCAACGATTCTCGACGTCCTCGAAGGCGCGAAGTTGTATCTCGAGCTCACTTATGCAACCAACTATCACGGCGCAACCGCACCGAAGGGTTATTTGTGGGTCGAAATCAGAAACGGCAAACTTTATCTCAACGTCGACGTACACAAGATTGGCGAAATCGTCGGCTGGGGCGACTTCTTCTCCTACGGAGTGATTGACGGTCTCGATTTGAGCGCGTTGTTCGCAAGCGACGCGTCTTCGAGCGCAATGACGGCGGCGGATGACGAAGAAAACGAAAATACGGGAATTCTGCCCGCAAACATCTGGAATATCGTCAACGTCGTTCTCGGCAGATTGCTCATCGCAAACGACTTTATCACGGTCGGTCTCAACGAGACGATTTTGGCAGACCTCATCGGTATGCTCGCAGACAGCGACAGCGCGGTTCTTGCAGGTATCGGTCAATTCTTGCCGAAACTTTACACGACAAACGATAAAGACACCAGCGGTATTACCGTAAACTTCTACGGCAATCAACCCAGCATCGATATTAACCTCGGCTTCAAGGTAGGCACGACGTTCTATCAAACCGTCGAGGAATATAACGAACAATACGGAGTCGGCGGCAGCCGCATCGCACAAGGCGAAGGCACGACGTGGACGGATAAGATGACCACGTTCGTAAAGAACGGCGAAAATTACGAAATCGCAGATACGTTTGCACAAACCAACTACGTTCTCGTATCCACCGACGAATATGCTCTCGTATCTTACGCATTCCCGCTCTGGACGGGAGACAAGTACTCCTACGACGCAACTACGGGCGAATTCGTGCTTGACAACGCAAACGGCGTATACCTCAAGCAAGGAGACTTCCGTATCGCGATTTCTCTCGGCAAGATTTATGCAAAGATAAACAAAGACTTCTCCGTCGACAAAGACGAGAAGATGGCCGAAAGAGACGAGGACGGCAATATCGTCCGCGATTCTGAAGGCAATGCGTCCTACGGACAATACGTAAGCATCAATAACGCAAAACTCAGCCTCGATATGACTATCGACGTGTCCTTGTATGGAAGCGGCGACAATACGGACAATAAGAACGTAATCGATTTGAGCAAGATACTCGATTTGATTCTCGGTCTTATCAATCCCAACAGCGCGATTTCCGGCTCCACGCTCCAAGTCATCATCAAGAACGCAATCGGTAACGACCAAGGTCCGTTCGTCAAGCTCAACCTTACCGCAAACGTCGACCTCGAAAACTGGAGCGTCGAACTTGCGCTTCGCGTGAGAAGAAACACCGTTAAAGACGGCGAAACGACGCTTCTCGGCTTGTATCTCGTAGACGATAACCTCTACGTCGATTTGCAAGGCTTGCTCGGCGAAACGGCAAAAGTTTGCGTAAGCGGACTCAACCTCAGCGGTAAGAGCGGTTTGCTTTACGGTTTGCTCGGCAAATACATCGGCGGTGCGGAAGGAGCTTCCACATCCGACGCAAGCGTTGCCGACTCGAGCGACATCGAGAAGATAGAGCAAACTATGAGAGACTATGCATACTTTATGATTATGGTCAATCCGCAAAAGTTCTTGCTCCAAATCAACGCCGACCTCATCAACGTCATTTATCGCAAGATAATGCAAATCCGCAACCTCGACTATAGTGAAGATTTGCTCTCCGACATCGGCGACATTCTCATAAGAGGCGAGACTCGTAAGTACGTCCAGCTCACGGAAGAAGAAAAGACGACTTACACGGGAGAAAGATTCCGTAAAGAAGGCAGCAACTACGTCTACGACCCGAACGGAGATTACAAGTACGAGTCAGGCTCGACGTCTACGAGCATCAACGTACGCTTCAGCGACGGCTTGTATTTCTGCCTCGATATACCTGCGGCTACGGTAAGCAAGCAGATAACGTCCATAAAGAGCGCAACGTCAAAATACGGTCTTGCGGAAAGCATCGCAAACAACGAATTCGGCGAACCTATCCTTGCGCTCGACCTCAACTCGCTTATCAACGGCGGAAGCATCGATTTGTCAAGCCTCAACTTGCCGACCATCGGTTTGAGTACGGAAATCAACGTCAAGATGAAGTCCGACAACCTTAAGCCCACGGACGCAAAGTATGAACTCTCGCTCGCACAATGGACGAGAGACCTCGTGGCAAACTTGCTTGACGGCACTTCCTTGCTCGGCACGTTCAAGAAGGCGTCCTCTATGACCGCCGCAGAACTTGCAAAAGCAGGCAATAAGACTTACAACTACAACAGCTCGACTCGTTCGTACGACCTCGTAGAGGACGGCACCGGCGAATACAGATTCGTAATGGCTGACCTCAACATCACGATGGCGAGCGAACTTATCGAACTCAAAGTCAAGCTCAAAGCAAACCTCAACCTCGGCGCGATTATCGCGTACGGTATCGGAGGTATCTTGTACAGCGATATAGCGGTTGAAATCAGCGCGCTCAACAAGACTTTTATCAACCTCTACTATCTCGGCTCGTCCAAACTCAAACAAACAGGCCCCAACAACACTTGGGAATTGACGACAGACGATGACGGAGTGGTGTTCTCCGACGCAATCTACATCGACGCCAGCGGTTTGGGACTCGGAAAGATTAAGTTCCAAGGCATCAGCGGATTGCTCGGTGCATATCCGTATCAAAAAGTCAATCGCGACGCAATCACGAGCGACGACGCAGCGGCTAAGAGCAACGCTTCGACTTCGGACGCAGAAGCTCTCAACCTTGCAATCGAGATTGAAAACGGAAGCCTCGGCATCACGTTTGAAAGAGCGTTTATCACGACGTTGTTCGGAATGCTCAACCTCAATCTCGGCATCGAATTGCCGCCGATTCAGTCCGTATCGGTTGAACTCAACACATCTACGAAAGGACTCAAATCGTTGTCAATCGACGCAACGCTCGACAGCGTTGGCACGGGTGCGAACATTTCCGTCGACGACCTCAATATTTCCTTCAGAAAAGAGGTGTTCGATGCGAAATCCGTTATCGAATCCGTAAAGACTGGTTACGCAGGCTTGACATTCTCCAAGACGTCCGGTTTGATGTCGCTTGTCCAAAACGTAATCGACAACCTCAAACCCGGTCTTAACATCAACATTCAAAACAAAGTATGGCAAGCGGTTCTCGACGGAGACGTAGCGGCTAAGAACGTAGGCTCCAACATCGTTCTCGACGGTAGAAAAGTGCTTACTTACACCAACTTGTCGGACACGTCAAACGACGAGAAGAACTCCGGCGAGAAGTACAACCTGAGATTTGCTCTCTCCAGCACTCGCGCAACGACGGGACTTACGGCAATTATCGGCGGTAACAACGCGTTTATTACCAACCTCTCGCTCAAGGGCGCACTTGTCAAGATAGCGCAATCCCTCGTCAGCTTCTTCGACTGCATCGACATCGGCAGCTTGCTCGGTTCTTCTCCGATGCTCGCTCTCGTCAGCGGAACGGACGGCGACGACGCGAACTACTCGTATCCGTCGACGGCAACTACCGCAAACGACAATAACCTTGCCAACGTCAAGAGCGGCTGGCAAGATGACGGCTCGTATTCTTACAGCGCGAACTTGTCAGGCCTTATCAAGAGCGTTGACCTCAACTTGTTCAACAACTACGAGTACTGGCCGTACTTTGCGGGCGCAAGAGAAATGAGCGACGGCGCAGGCAAGATTTCCGTAAAGGTCACGCTTGACAAAGACGCTTACAACGAGTTGATTATTATGGTCGATTGCATCGTTATGAACTTGATGAAGGCAATCGGCGACGATAGCGAACCGTACATCGCAGACGTTGCAAAAGCAGGAAAATCTCTCAAAAACGCCGCAATCGACGGCATCGGAACGAGCAACGAGTATAAGAACTTCTTCAACGGACTCGACGCACTCGTACAGAGAAACGCAACCACGCAAGAAAAAGTCAATTACGTCGACAAGGTTGCAAGGTCGTTCCCGTTGACGCTCGTCAAGTGGATAATGAACTGTATTGCATTGCCTGCAATCAAAGACACAATCAGCGTATCGTGGGGTACCGTTAAGAACCTTGCAGGTACTACGTTGCTCGACCTTATGAACCTCATCGGCGGTATCCTCCCGATTCCGTTCGCAAGCGGCGTCATCGACCCGTCAATCAATATCTACATCGACCTCAACCCGAATGCGGAAGAATACGGTTGCGCAGGCAAGACGATGCAACCCGGTATCCAAGCAATCGAGATTATGGTCAACGGCGAAAAGACGGGCGCAGGCACGGCGATGAGATACAACAAAGCCAACGGCAATGCGGCAAGCAACACGACGGTCTCGTCTAGCGCAAGCAACGGCAAAGACATTCCGTCCGACGCTTGGGATTTCTTTATGCTCCGTATCACTCCGTACAGCACGACGGACGCAAGTTACACGACGGGTATGCTGACGTTTGACGACGCAGACCGCGCAAGCGTAATCGGCACAGAAAAAGTGCCTACCGAAATCGTGATAACCGACCCCGCGACGCGTACCGGTACCGCTTATTACAAGGGCGAAGAAAAGACCATTCAGTTGCGCGACAGTTACTTCTTCAATGCGGAATACTTCTCTCAAAAGGCGGTAATAAACTTCGCTTTGAAGAACGGCAACAAGATTGTCAACAACTACAATCCGAGCAGTCCGTATCAAGACGCAACGGGCGCGTACATCGTTTGGGACGCGGCGTCGGTTGACCTTACGGCGGCAGACGAAGCCGATTCCAGCGGCAGACGTTTCGCAGGCTATGTATACGGATACGCTCTCAACGTGGTTCTGTACGCAATTCCCGTGTACGTAACCAACGACTACGAGCAAACCGACATTAAAGCATACGACTACAACACCAAGACAGGTAAGTTCGAGAGAAAGAACATCACGCTTGACATCGACATCACGAGCGCAACGTTCAGGTCCGAATTGCCCAACCTCGTACAAATCTCGTTTGCACGCGGCACATACACGTTCGGTACGGTCATTACCGACGCAACGGGCAATACGATGTATGCAGTCATCAAAGACGGCAACGGCTACAAGCAACTTACAGGCGACGAAGTCAACAAAGACGGCAACAAGTATAAGATTGTACCCGCGTACGTAGCAGGTCTCGTCAAAGACGGCGAATCATTGCAAACCGTCAAAGAAGGAGACAATACCTACTATGTGATGGATATGACCAAGATGCCGCAAGGAAGAAACTTCCCCGCAGGCACTATCGCTTGGGACACCGAGGACTTCGAATACGATTGGCAAGGCTCCACGACGTGGAAAGACGGCGCGGCAGTCAACAGCATCAAAGTCGGCTACTCATATCAATGGGGTAGCAGTAATACCGTCAAGAACAAACTTGAAATCACTGCAAAGAACTACAAGATTTCAAGACTTACCGCAATGGCGGACAAAGACGGCAACTCTGTCAACCTGACGAGCGAAAGCGATAAGAACGGCAATTACACGACAGTTCTCAACATCGACGCTCTCAGCCTCACGACAAACGACCTCGTAGGCTATCTCAACGGATTCAACCAAGCGACAGTCAAGTACGTCGCAGGCGCAAACACTCCGAAGATGAGCCTCGAATGGGACCTCGCCGCACTTAACGAAGCACTCAAAGCCATTAAGAACGCAGACGGCAGCATCGACTACTACAAGGGACTCGAAGCAACCGTAAAGGCAAAAGTCGGCGGAGACAGATTCAGCATATCTTCGACGGTAACGAAAGAAGGCCTTACGACCAACAAGACGGGCTTCGTCGGAAGCGAAACGACGTATGAGGGCGTGTACGCACAAGAAGTAAACGTCAAGATTGTCATCAACGGCAGCGTATTCTCATCGCTCAACACCGCATTGACGTTTGACGCGTACTCGGCAGGAACAATCACGGGAGAAGCATTCGGCGCAATGCTCGACATCAACTTCGCAGGTGCAAATTCTTCCACGAAACTTCCTGTAGGCGACAAACTTCAAATCAAAGCACCGTACGTCAAGATTGGCGACAATTACGTCGTAGCGGACGGTAAAGACGGCAACTACAAGATAGGCGCAAACGACATAACCTTTGAGGGTTATACCAAAGAGAAAGATTATCCGCTCTTTGCAGAACTCACGATAGGCACCGAATACAGCGGTAAACAAGTGGTTTACGTCCCGATTGGAATCAGCACGGTTGCACCGTCCACATACAACGTCAACGTTGCGCACGAAGACACGTTCAACCCGACGTGGTACGAGATGGACGCATACAAGTCCTTCGACGTATCGTTCGGTACGACAATCAAACACACGATGTATCCGGATTGGTCAACGGTTAAGTACTATACCAACGCAAGATGCACGACGCTCAAGAACGAACAAAACATCTTCTCGGGCGGAACAATCTACGCACAGGTATCCGCATACGTCTATGAGCAAAACGAGGACGGAACTCCCGACTTTGACAGACCTCTCGCACTCGTCGATACGGGTAGCAAGGACGAAGCCGGCAACAAAGTCTTTAAGGCTCAAACCATCACGCTCAAACTCAACGTCGAGCAACAATCCATCGTTTCCGTCAACTACTTCTACGATGCGGAAAGCGGAAAAGACATTTACTCGATGACTGACGCAGAACGCGAAGCTATCAAAGATAAATTGACAAATCCGGCATACTATACCGGCACCGTATTCGGACAAACTCACGTCATCGGCTCCGAAGCGTTCGGTATCGACCCGATTGCATTCGCAACCGATTCGAGCAGATACTTCAGAACGAGCAAGTGGGGCGACGTCAACGGCACGGCTGTGTTGGTAAACCTCAAGAAAGGCACCTACAGCGGCAAACGCTTTGCCATAACCGAGGTTGAAAACGGCGAATACAAGTATGACGAAGTCAACGACAGATACGTTCTTGCGTCGGCTGAGGACACGGGCGTAAAACGCTACTCGTTCGCACAAAACGACAAGGGCGATTACAAGTACGAAATCGCAAAGAAATCTTACGTCAAACTTACGGATGGCGAAAAAGGCTCGTCCTACATCGCATACGTCCAAGGTTGGACGACGAAGATTGAAAGCGTCGGCGTAAACGGCAGACAGACGAGAGTGTACGCGGTCATCGGCAACAACACGTTGGTACCGATTGAAATCAACGTACCCGACTACTCGGTCGAGACCGTCACGTTCACAAACGGCACGCTCACGCAAGACGGCGACGTAGCAAACGAATTGACGCTCACTTACGACGTTATGAGCGGTTGGGAATTGCCCTCGCAAGCAACCGTAACGACCAAGGAAGGCAAGAGCGCGTTTGCAACGACGGTTTACTGGACGGATTATTCGTCGGCAAGCAGAGAAGAACTGCGCAAGGACGAAAACGGCAGACCGTACTTCGTACGCAACTACTACTTCTTCGACGGCTTGTCCACAAGATACCCGCAAAACGGTTCGTTGCAAGCCAAAGTGTACCTTGACAACTACAATACGGACGTAACAATCGAGCCTGACGGACAAGCGTACACATACGACGTGTTTACTCCGTTCAGATTCGCAACGACGGCAACCGTTACCAAGGGCGGAAATGTGTATACGAACGTACCTCTCAAGTGGGTTGACAGTTCTATGCCGACTGCGGAAGAAATCAGAAACGGTCGCTTCACGAGAACCTGCTACGTTATGGCGGTTGACGATTCGCTCGAACCCGTTTACAAAGCGGTCGACATCGTAATCAAAAACGACTTCTCGCTCGCAGGAATCGACGGAACGTATCTCGAAGGCAACTTCGGCATCTCTCGCGAAGGCGCAAGCTACTTCAGCGGATTGCCCAGAACTTCTTCGGTGCTTATCGGCGAACGTAACATCCCCGTAAATCTTGCTTGGAGCGACGCATACGTCGGTTCTTACAACGGAACTATGACGCTTACGGTGTCCAACGATTATCTCACGACCACGGTTTCCGTTTCCGTAAACGTCAAGGCAGAAAGCATTGACAGCCTCGTAGATTACAACGGAATCCCGTTCTCGTTCGACCCGTTCTGGGCGCAAGGCACGTTCTTCAAGTCCGGACAAATGAAAGCGGTTCGCATCAAGGGTATGGAAGATACCGCAAACGTATTCGTAACGTACTCGCTTGCCGATATAGATTCGGAGAACCTCACGAGCGACGCCGACTTCTATGCAAACGTCACGAAGTACTTCGGTAGAAAATACACCATCCCCGTAACGTACACTTATCCGGGCGGTGCAAATATGATAACCGAAACGAGCGAAATAGAAGTGTTCGTCGGCGACAGAACGATTAAATACATCTCCGATTATCAATATCGTTCGATAATCGTGGATACGTTCTTGCACACCGACGCGAACTATCTCGAAAGAGAACTTATGGTATCCACGTTCGGCTCTTGGGAGGACGTACTCGTCTACTTCGATTGGACGAACGTAAACGCTCTCATCAAAGATAGAAAGAGCAACGTCAAGAATATGGTTACCGCAATCGTCGGTATCGAAAGTGCGGACGGACAATACGTCTATCAAGACATTTACGGAACGCACGTCGACGCTAAAGGCAACGTCGTAATGGGCGACGGCAAGAAAGAATACGTGACAATCGACGAGTATCTCGAAGCAATGAGAAAGGTCAAAGCAGACTTCGAATTGACGAACGAAAAGAGATACCACATCGCAACTCAACAGGTCAACGTACCGGTAACGGTACTTGACCGCACGATTGCGGATAGCGAATTGCTCATCGAAAACACCGACCTCACGGTTGCAAACACCGAGGTTAAGTACTCCACGATAACCGATACGCTCGTCGGCACAGACGGTAGCGGTCGCTATATCGACGTAGTGTACGACAAGGAAAGCGGAATGCCCACCGAGTACGTCTATTACAACCAATACGCATACATCGGCGGAGACAAACTCCCGCACAGAATGAAACTCACGTTTGCAAGCGGAGACTTCGGTATCTATTACGTAACGTACGACAACGCTCCGACGGCAGAAGATATGAAGAATATCTCCAAGACGCTCGAAGCAACGATGACCGTCCGCGTATGGAACGTCAATCCGAACGAAGATTCAACGGCGTTCGAGGTTATGCCTTCCTTCGATATGAAGATAAAGGTACGCACCGCAAAGATAACGGCGTTCAACAGCGATTTGGCGTACGAGAATATGTCGGTTGACGAGTATCGTTACTCCTTCAACCCGTATGCAAGCGAGAACGAGTCCTTGTTCAATACGGCAAACTATGCAAACACCTTTACCTACTACGTTGACGGACAATTCATCTCCGCTCAAAACTGGTGGGCAGACGGCAGAACGGTCGACGGCGGCGACTACGTTTACACGACGGCGTGGACAAAACGTCACAACAACTACAAGGTGTACACGCTCGGCGCATCGAGAGACGCTGTCGGAGAGTTTGCACAAGACACGGTATTCTACACGGTCAACAAGGGTACAAAGACTTATGCGAGATACCTTGGCGAGATTACTTACGACGCCAACAGCGGAACGTATAAGACTCAAGACAACCAAGACTTGTATGTATTCATTTACGTCACGACTCAAACGCTCAACGCAAGTTGGGACGTCTCCTGCGCAGAATACTCCTACAAGGGCGGCAACACGGCTGTTAAAGCAACGATAACCAGCGGCATAAACGGCAACACGGCAACGTCGTCCGTCAACGTGACTGTCAACGTCAAGAACGGCAGAAGCGTTACGGCAACGTTCGACGACGCAACGGCAGAGGAATTGACGTTCTGGCAAGCAGGAGCAGGCGAGAACGGCGCGTTCGTAATCGACCCGTTCAGAGTGGTTGACGGCGGCGTGTTCGCAAGAGTCAGCGGATATTCTTACGACCGTTACGAGAGTTCGTCTACCGCAACGAGCGGTTATGTCAAGAACAACCTCGACGGCACTTACAAACTCGTCAAAGACGAAGCGGGCAACGACAAATACGTCGAATTGACCGCGGCTGAACTTGACAGAGTTTACAAGTACTTCCCGTCTCACATCAACGTAACGATTTCGGGCGGACAAACCGTCAACGTACCGGTGGTTTGGGACTTCGGCGGAGTCAACGTAAGCTACGGCGGCGGAACGTACACCGCAAAAGCAATCATCAACTACAACGGCGAGTACAACTACCTCGAGAATACAATCGGCGCACAAAGCATTGCATTCACGGTTAAGGTGCTTGACAAGAGCGCGCAAAGCGTAAAAGAAACGAGTGCGCTCACGTCGTTGACAGGTTACGTCAAGTCGTCCGGACAGACCTACGTCAATCCGTACAACTATCAAAAACCGACAATGCCCGACACGCTCACGGTTATGGTTATGACTTACGGCGCAGACGGTACGCAGGTCGGAGAGGCAGAGCGCACTTACAAGGTCGCAGACAAGACGTTGTCTTGGAGCTTTGATAAGTTCCGCCCGAGCTACGAAGGCGGCGTGGTTTATGCGACGGCAAAACTCGTCGACGTAGACGGCAACGTACAGAAATACGACATTCCGTTCCTCGTACAGAGAATGGTAGCAACGCAAATCAAGTCTATCGATTCGCTCGGAAACGAGTCCGGTATCTTCAACAGCTCGGTATCCAACGGTAAAGCGACTACGGCGTTTACAATCAATCCGTATCAATCCGACAGACTTACGTTGCCGATTGCTTACAACGTAACGTTCGGTATCTACAATCCGAAGTACACGAACGGCAAGGTCGAATGGTCAACGTCCAACCTGCCCAATTCGTCCAGCACGGTCAGATTCAACTACACGCTCGTATCTATGCCTGCAAATACCTCTTACACGGTAGGCGCATCGGGTATTACGTCGACGATTGACGGACAGAGCGCAACAATCAAGCTCGGCACGCAAGAGCGCATCACGGTAGACTTCAAGGTCGCCGCAACCAAGTCGTTCAGCGGCACGCAAAGCGTGTCCGCAACGACGAGCGGACTTGCGCTCACGCACAACGGCGCGTCCGTAGCGTGGTTCGGCAGAGCGTACGTTTCGGATATGAACGGCAGAGAGATTACCAACTACGCCGTGACCATCTCCAAAGCGATTACCTCGAGCAATCCGTTGATTTTGCCGCCGACGTTCGGTGCAAGACGCGTGGTCTACAAACTGTACGCGGCAGTAGGCACCGTGGTTGACGCAAACGGCAGAGTCGTAACGACACAACAAGCGACGCAAGCGGAAGTTAACAAGTTCGGTTCATCGATAGTGCAACTCGGACAAGAGATTCCGCAATATCAAGCGACTTCTGCGTTGGTAACGCTGACGTTTGACGGTAGCTCGTGGAGCGTCGGCTAATGCCGTACGAACTATGAAAAAACGGCTCTGCTTTGCAGGGCCGTTTGTTTTTCCGCAGAAACGGAAAATATATAATGACGGTAAACGAATAATTTTTATTGTATTTACGGCAAGGTATGATATAATATATTAGAAATAAGGTATCTCGGAGGTTCACAATGGGATTTATTAAAAAACAACTTCTCAAAGTCATTCAATGGGAAGACAGCAGTCAAAATACACTCGTACACAAGTTTGAGTACGACGACAGATATGCAATAATGAAAGGGTCGGAACTTATCGTCAGACCCTCTCAAGCGGCTATTTTCGCATATCGCGGCTCTATCTGCGACGTATTTACCGAGGGCAGTTGGAAGCTCGACGAAGGCTCTACGCCCGTTCTTACGGCACTCGCAAACTGGAAGTATGCGTTTGAAAATCCGAAACAGGTCGACGTATACTTCGTAAGCCTCAAAAGATTTACGCAAATGAAGTGGGGTACGCCCAATCCTATAATGATGCGCGACAAAGATTTCGGTATGATTCGCATCGCAGGACACGGCGAATACGCTTTCCACGTTATGAATCCGCAAGTCTTTATGAGAGAGATTTACGGCACGACGCATTCTTATCAAACGGAGGACATCGAGGAACATCTCAAGTCTTTGGTGCTTGCCGAACTTACCGATTTGCTCGGCGAATGCGAGATTCCCGCGCTCGAACTTGCGGCAAATTATCTCGAACTCGGCGAAACTTGCGCAAAGCAAGTCGCACCCAAATTCAATGCAATCGGTCTTGACATCGACAACGTAATTATCCGCAATTTCAAACTTCCCGAAGCTGTGGAAAAGGCTATGGACAAGCGCACCACGCTCGGTGTGTTCGACGGCAAGATGAGCGATTACGCTCAATACGAATCCGTACAGGCAATGAGAGACGCCGCAAAGAATCCCGGAATGGGCGGTATGTTCGGCGCGGCAGGTATCGGACTCGGTATGGGCGCGAGAGTCGGCGGTCAATTCGCACAGAATCTCGACGAAGCCTCGACGCAAAAAGTCAAATGCTCCAAATGCGGCGCAAGCGTGAAAGCGGGTATGAAATTCTGTCCCGAATGCGGCGCAAAAATGGGCGCAGGCGCAACAGTTAAGTGTGCAAAATGCGGCGCAGACGTTCCCGAAGGAAGCAAGTTCTGCCCCGAGTGCGGACAAGCGATGACAAAGGCTTGCCCCGAATGCGGCGCGAAAGTCAAAGCAGGTATGAAATTCTGCCCCGAATGCGGAGCAAAGATTTGATAGGATAAATGGCAGACGTTTTCAACTACAACGTATCTCAGGTCGTCAAATGCGACAACTGCGGAGCGGATATGTTTTACGACCCGAGCGCAGGCGTATTGAGATGTCCGTATTGCGACGCCGTCCGCAACGTTAAGAAAAGTGCGTGTTATCGCAGAGATTATCTTTCCGAGTGCGCAAACGGCGACGTCGAGACGGAGCAAGAAGTATTCAAATGCCCCAACTGCGCAGGAGATATTCCGCTTCAATCGTTCGATACGGCGGTCAAATGCCCGTACTGCGGAGCGACCAACGTTGTAAAAATCGAAGATTTGAAAGGATTGAAGCCCGATAGCATTCTCCCGTTCTCGGTGTCGAAGCAAGGTGCGTCCGACGCAGGCAAAAAGTGGATAAAAAGAAAACTTTTTGCACCTATTAAACTCAAGAGATGCTTCTCGGTGGACAATTTCAAAGGAATTTATATTCCGTCGTATGCGTTTACGGCAGACACGTTTTCACAATATGAAGGACGCGTCGGAGAGCGCAAAACGAGGGTTGTGGGCAGCGGAAACAATCGTCGTACCGAAACGTACATCGAATGGCACAATATAAGCGGCACAACAAGCGAGTATTTCGAGGATATGGCGGTTGAGGCAAGCACTCAACTCACGCAAAAGGAACTCAACAAGATTTTGCCCTACGACACGGACAATATCGAGGCGTACAACAAAGACTACATAGCGGGTTTCAACGCAGAGCGTTACGACACGTCGTTGCGCGACGGATTCGGTATAGCGCAAGGGCAGATGGACGCCACTATTCGCAAAAAGATATTGTCAATCTACGGAGCGAGTATCGTCGATTATCTCAACGTGGATACGCAGTATTCAAACACGCAATTTCGTTATATGTTGCTCCCCCTGTGGGTGTGCGCATACAAGTATCGCAAAAACTCTTATCGCTTCTTAATCAACGGCAGAACGGGCAAATCGACAGGAAAGTCGCCAGTATCTCCGCTCAAAGTGATAATAACGGTGCTTATCGGTCTCGGACTAATCGTATTGGTCGCGTGGCTGTATCTGAACGGTTACTTTAACTAAAAAACAATTTACATAATCTGAAATTCGGAGGTAAAAACAAATGATTACAAAAGATATGCTTATCATCGACGTTCTTGCACAAGGCGACCCCGATAAACTTGCAGAAGTATTGCAAGAGAGCGGTATGCATTGTTTGCATTGTATGCTTGCGCACGGCGAAACACTCGAAGAAGCTGCGGCGGTTCACGGAATCGATGTAGACGAGTTGGTTGCAAAACTCAACAAAACGTTGGGCTGATAGCGCAAATAAGCGTATTGCGACGTTATAAGGAATGAACGCTTAAAAACGAGCGTTTTCCTTGAATTTCGCAATGCAAAAAAACGATAAAAAACATCAAAAAAATCGTCGGTTTTCGACGATTTTTTTGTTACATAACCCTACACAGCGCACAGGCAATCAACGCTCCGAGCAACGTTGCAAACAACGACACGGGGATAGCGTAACGCAGTTTCTTTGCTTTGCAAGCGGACAAATATACGGCGGAAATATAGAAAATGGTTTCGCTTCCGCCTGCGATTACCGCGGCGCATCTTGCCTGATAGGAATCTGCGCCGTACGTTGCGATTATGTTTTCAAGCAATGCAACCGTGCCGTTTCCCGACAGGGGAACGAGAAGTATAAGTTCGGTTATTTCGCTGGGTATGCCTATATATCCGAGCGGCTTGGAAAGCAATTCGGCAATGAGTGCGGACAGTCCGCTGACCTTGAAAAGATGTATGCAGACAAAGATTGTCGCAACGTAAGGAAAGATGCTTTTTACAAGCGAAAGACTCTCTTTCGTACCGTACAGAAAGCAATCGTAAACGCGCACTTTTTTTATGGCGCACACGATAATCGCAAACAACAGAATGAGGGGCAACAGATATACGCTCATTGTTTTTTACTTTTTGCAAATTTTTTCGTAAAATTGCAAAACGAGGGTTTTATCTTCATATTTTTCGACAATAAAACCTCGTTGTGCGCATTTTGCGCCGTTTTGTCGTTGTTCTTTTTGAGAGATAAAACCTTGCAGATAATCATACCGCACAGCGTTGCGATACCGCTCGATATAAGCGTAGGAACTATAATATCCGAGGCGTTTTTAGAGCCTGCCGTCGAACGCATCGCAACGACGGTTGCGGGGATAAGTTGTATGGATGTCGCATTGATGACGAGCAGCATAATCATATTGTCGGTGGCTTTATCCGAGCCGTTTTCCATCTTGCTCATTGCCTTTATTCCCGCAGGCGTCGCGACGCCGCCCATTCCGAGCATATTTGCCGACAGGTTGATGCAAATCCAGTCGTACGCTTCCTCGCTTTCGTTTTTGAAAATTTTGCGAGTTATCGGCTTTAATATTTTCGATAACGCTTTGTCGAGTTTGGTTTCCTGCATCATTTTCAACACGGACAGCCACACCGCATAAATCGCCGTCAATTTGACGATAAGCATAATTGCCTGACTCACGCCGTCTATCATTGCAGGGAAAGCGGATTCGGGAGATTGTATAATCAGCGCAATCAGCGACGCAAGCGATATAAGTAGAAATGCCACACTCATACTAAAGAGTATTTTCGTATGCGCCGTTATATGCGAACATCTTATTTACAATTTCGTATAAAAGATGTATAATGTATAAACAAATTCGAGGCGAGTATCATTGGCTTGCCAAAGAGGTGCAACTATGCAAGATAAAAAGAAATTTTATATGACAACCGCCATTGCCTATGCTTCGGGCAAACCGCACATCGGCAACACTTATGAAATCGTACTTTCCGACCTTATCGCAAGAGCGAAACGAATGGAAGGCTACGACGTTTTTTTCCAGACGGGAACTGACGAACACGGCGAAAAAATCGAACTTAAAGCAAAAGACGCAGGCGTAACTCCGCAACAATTCGTAGACGAAAAAGCGGACGGCATCAAGCGCATCTGGGACTTGATGAATACCACCTACGATAAGTTTATTCGCACCACCGACAAGTATCACGAGGAGCAGGTGCAGAAGATATTCAAAAAGTTTTACGAGCAAGGAGACATATACAAAGGCTCTTACAAGGGCTGGTACTGCACGCCTTGCGAATCCTTCTGGACGGAAAGCCAACTCGTAGACGGCAAATGTCCCGATTGCGGCGGAGAAGTCAAAATCGCGGAAGAAGAAGCGTATTTCTTCAAGATGAGCAAATACGCCGACCGTTTGATGCAGTATTACGACGAACATCCCGATTTTATCACTCCCGTGTCTCGCAAAAACGAGATGGTCAACAACTTTATCAAGCCGGGACTTCAGGATTTGTGCGTATCCCGCACGTCGTTTACTTGGGGCATTCCCGTGACGTTTGACGACAAGCACGTTATATACGTTTGGCTCGACGCTTTGACGAACTATATCACGGGTATAGGTTTTGACGTAGACGGTAACAGCAGCGACCTTTACAAAAAAGAATGGCCCGCCGACGTGCATATCATCGGCAAAGACATCGTGCGTTTCCACGTTATTTATTGGCCGATATTCCTTATGGCTTTGGGCGAACCGTTGCCGAAACAGATTTTCGGTCATCCGTGGCTGTTGATGAACGGCGGAAAGATGTCAAAGTCCAAGGGTAACGTCATTTATGCGGACGATTTGGTAAATTATTTCGGCGTCGACGCAGTCAGATACTTCCTGCTTTCGCAAATGCCGTTCGACAACGACGGTATTATCGGCTGGGACGTCGTTATGGATACTATCAACAGCGAACTCGTCAACGTTTACGGCAACCTCGTGCAACGCACCATTGCGATGAGCAATAAATATTTCGGCGGCGTAGTGTGCGACAAAGGCGTAAGCGAACCCGTTGACGACGAGCTTAAGACGCTCGCAAAAGGCGCGAGAGATAAAGTGTTCGGCAATATCGACAAGTATCGCGCGGCAGACGCATTGAGCGATATTTTTGCGGTTTTGCGCCGTGCAAACAAGTGTATCGACGAGACGATGCCGTGGGTTCTCGCAAAGGACGAGACCAAAAGAGACCGTCTTGCAACCGTGCTTTACAATCTTACTGAAACAATCGTGATTTGCGCGAGTTTGCTTGCGCCGTTTATGCCGACCACGTCCGAAAAAGTGGCAAATCAATGCGGCGCGACTTTGCGCGGATACGACGAACTCGACAAGTTCGGACTTTTGCCTAACGGAACGAAAGTGGACGAAAATCCCTCTCACATCTTTGCGAGAATCGACGTGGACAAGGTGCATAAAGACCTCGTCGCAAAAGGACTCGTCGCAAGCGACGAAGAAAAAGCCGAAGCCGAAAAAGAAGCTCCGAAAGCGGCTAAAAAAGAGCAGAAAGAGGATAAAAAGCAAGATAATGTCGCGGACGTTTCGGAAATAACCATAGACGATTTTGCAAAAGTGCAACTTCGCGTCGGAAGAATTCTGACAGCCGAAAAAGTTGAAAAAGCGGATAAACTCCTCAAATTCTCCGTTCAAATCGGCGACGAAGTACGCACGATAGTCAGCGGTATCGCAAAGTATTACACGCCCGAAGAAACGGTGGGTAAGAACGTCGTTGTCGTGTCCAACCTCAAGCCTGCGAAATTGCGCGGAATCGAGAGTCAGGGTATGTTGCTTTGCGCTTGCCAAAAGAACGAGGACGGAAGCGAAAACGTCGTTCTCGTATCTCCCGAAAAATCCGTGGACAGCGGTTGCGTGGTAAGATAGTTTCACACCGCCTCTGTCGAGGCGGTTTTTATAAAAATGATAGACACCCATTGCCATCTCAACGATGAAAAACTATTGCCGCAAGCCGACGCAATCGTCGGCAATTTCGCAAGCGACGATATAGAGAGCGCAATCTGCGTCGGCTACGATATGCCCTCGTCGAGGCTTGCCGTGCAACTTGCCGATAAGTATGACAGGCTTTATTGCGCAATAGGAATTCATCCCCACGACGCGGATACCGCAAACGCTTCCGCTTACGACGAATTAAAAACGCTTTCGCAAACCGAAAAGTGCGTCGCAATCGGAGAGATTGGCTTGGATTATTATTACGATTTGAGTGAAAGAGACGTCCAACGCAAGGCGTTTTGCGAGCAAATCGAACTTGCCGACGAGATGAAACTCCCCGTCGTTTTGCACGTCAGAGACGCATACGACGACGCAAGAAAGATTCTGTTCGATATGAAAAATCGCTTGAATCACGGCTTGCTTTTGCATTGCTATTCCGGCTCGAGCGAGTACGTAAAAGTGTTCGATAAGTTGGACGCGTATTACTCCTTCGGCGGCGCGATAACTTTCAAAAACGCAAAGCACAATATCGAATCTCTTTCAAACGTACCTATACAAAGACTCGTGTTGGAAACGGACTGTCCGTATATGACTCCCGTTCCGTACAGAGGCAAACTCAACGAACCAAAATACGTTTCGCTCGTTCTCGAAAAAGCAAGCGAAGTGCTTGGAATAGACAAAGACGAGTTGGATAGAATAACGACTCAAAATGCAAAAAGACTGTTTTATCGGTTGAAATAATGACGATAAAATGCGTTTTAGGATAGATATGACAAATAATTACGTTTATGAATTCGGCGACAGCCTATATCTGAACATCACAAACCGTTGCCCAAACAACTGCGAATTTTGCATTCGCAATATCAAGGACGGCGTGAGCGGCAGCGATTTGTGGTTGCTCAAAGAACCCACTTTTCAAGAACTTGTAAACGACATTTCTATGTATGATTTGAAGAAGTACAAAGAGGTCGTTTTCTGCGGATTCGGAGAGCCGACTTGCAATCTGTCGATGATTTCGCAAATTGCGCCTTATCTGAAAAATACGGGGTGCAAGACAAGAATCAATACCAACGGACTTGCAAATCTGATAAACAAGAGAGACGACGTGGCAAAGCTGATTGCTCCGTATATCGATTCGGTATCGATTTCGCTCAATGCGTCGAACGCGCAGGTGTATCAGGAGATTTGCAGAAGCAAATTCGGAGAGGACGCTTTTTATGCGATGCTGAAATTCGCAAAGGACTGCGTTGACGCAGGTATCGATACGACGATGTCGGTGGTCGATTTCATCGGAGAAGAAGAAGTGGAAGCGTGCAGAAAACTCGCTCTCGAGGCAGGCGCGCATTTCAAGGTCAGAGAAACGATATACGAAGATACCGAGTATTAAGAAAAAACAGAAGAAAACTTTGCATCGCATCGTTTGCTTCCGCTTTTATCTTTTGTACTTCGACTGTTTGTCTTTGGTACGATAGTAGTGTGGTTCGCATCGCGACATATATGCAAAACGCGCAAAGGTAAAATATGGAAAACAACAGTATAAAAGACATAATCAGGGGCGTTGATTTTCATTTCAACAAGGCACTCGGACAAAATTTTATCACGGACGGCAATTTGCTTGACGCAATCGTTGCCGACAGCGGTATAACCTGCGACGACGTAGTCGTGGAGATTGGCACGGGCGCAGGCACGTTGACCCGCGCAATCGCAAAGGTCGCAAAAAAGGTGTATTCGTTCGAAGTCGACCGCAATCTCGAACCCGTGCTTGCGTTGTCTCTGCAAGGATTGGAAAACGTCGAGGTAATTTTCAAAGACGTTCTCAAAATGAAAGACGACGCATTCAAAGAAATAGTCGACACGCCGTTCAAGGTCGTTGCGAATCTTCCGTACTATATTACAACTCCGCTTGCGATGAGATTTATCGAAAGCAGTCTCGACGTTACGAGCTTAACGATTATGGTGCAAAAAGAGGTTGCAGACAGATTCGTCGCAAAAGCAAACACTCCCGATTATTCCGCAATCACGCTTGCGATTGAAATGGCAGGCAATGCGCAAATCACGAGAAACGTGTCGAGAAATATGTTTTTCCCGTCTCCTAACGTGGACAGCGCGGTGGTGCGAATCGATTTGGACAGAAACAAACTTGCGGGAGAGGATTTTGCTCTCGTTCACAAACTTGTAAGGGGAGCGTTTGCAATGAGAAGAAAGACGCTTGCAAACAACCTCAGCGTTTCTTTGGGATTGTCAAAACAAGAAGCGACGGATATAATTCTTGAGGCAGGATTCCCTCCGCTAGTGAGAGGAGAGGCGTTGTCGCTTGCGGATTATATAACCTTGTCGCACGTCGTGGCAAACAGACAAAAATGATATGACGTTTGCTTGCGGAAGCGAAACGGTGTAACGTTTTCAAAAGCAAAAAAATATATAAACAGAGTATTATGCACAGAAAATCTCACAATCTTCTCGGAGTGTTTTTCGTTTCGATGTGCTCCTTGATATGGGGCTTTGCGTTCTTGGCGCAAAGAAGTGCGTCGTCCGACGTGCCTGTTTTCACGTTTAACGGTTTCCGTTTTGCGCTTGCAGTCGTGACGATAGGCGTGATGATTGCGATAAATACTCTTATTGACAAAAAGAAAGGCACGACTCGCCCCGGGTGGACGAAAAACACGTTTATCGGCGGCGCGCTTTGCGGCGTATGCTTGTTTATAGCCAACAATCTCCAACAATACGGAATTGCGCACACGTCGTTGAGCAAAGCAGGATTTATTACCGCGCTGTATATCGTAATAGTGCCTCTTATGAGCGTGCTTATCAGAAAAAGAGTGTCGACCAACAGTTGGTTTGCCGTATTCCTCGGAATAATCGGATTTTATCTTATGTGTTTGGGAGACGGCACATCGCTCTCATTTAACGAGGCAGATTGGATATTGCTTTTGTGCGCCATAGGCTTCTCGGCGCAGATTATTTTTATCGACACTTACGTCGGAGAAACGGACCCGTTCAAACTCACTTTCGTCCAGTTTTTGACGGCGGCATTACTCAGTTTGCCTGCGATGGCAATAGAGGGTTTTCCGCCCGCAAGCGCAATCGCGGACAATATCTGGTCCATACTTTACGTCGGTATTTTCTCGGCAGGAATAGCGTTCACTTTCCAGACGATAGGACAAAAATATTCTCCTCCGGAGCTTGCAACGCTCATAATGTCTATGGAGTCGGTCATTGCCCTTATCGCAGGCGTCGCGATACTCCACGAGCCTTGCAGCACTACGGAATTTATCGGTTGCGTAATCGTAATGCTTGCCGTGTTCCTTGCTCAACTTTACGTTCCGCACACGATGTTGAGGGCAAATTGCAGCAAATATTTTGTCGAATAAAAAAGCGATTGAAATTGCAAAAACGCACGTTTAAGCGTGCGTTTTTCTATTATAAAAGTTGTTTTTTGCAACTAAATTATCGTTCTGTACTTTCAATCGCAAACACGGTCGCAACGCCGTTTTCAACCTTAAAGCGAACGTTGTATCCGTTGAAAATCATTCCGTATTCTCTGTCGTCGTCCTGATAAGACGGGCGCGGGTCCTCTTGTATACATTCGATTATAGTTCGTTTTTCTTCGGCGTTTATATCTTCGTCGCAAGCCCAAACCACTTGCAGTTTGTCATAAAAGTGCTTGTCCGCATACGAGCATACGGCGTCCTTTACGCAGTCCGTGGGAACGTAAGGTTTGATGTCGTATATCGGCGTGCCGTCGATAAGGTCGGCACCTTCGACTATAAGACAATCTCCGTCCCGTTCGTCGTGTTCCACGCTCAAAAGTTTTACGAGACTCAATCCGATGTTGTTCGGACGAAACGGAGAGCGGGACGCAAATACGCCGACTTTTTGATTGCCGCCTAATCTCGGAGGTCTGACCGTGGGGCAAAACTCGGCTCTGTGCGCAAGCGAAAAATCAAAGAGTAGCCAAAAATGCGAAAACTCCTCGACGCCTCTCAAAGCGTCGGGGTTGCGATACTCCTTTTCAAAAACGATTCGTCCTTTGACAGCCACTCGTCCGCTTTGACGAGGCACGCCGAATTTCTCTTTGAACGGAGTCTGTATGTGCGCAATCGGTTTGATTTCCATAGTCGTCCTCAGTTGCATTATAAATAAAAAGCAGGCATAAATCCAGCGTTTTTTCAAAATTGAGATTATCCTTGCGTTTAGAAAAATGGGTATTGTTTTTGTGAGGAAAATGAATTATACTTAACATACAATCAATTATACAAAAGTATAATAAAGTGATGGAGGGAATATGAAAAGAACGTATCCGAGTTGGATAGACGGACAAGTCAACAGCAAACAAACCGAGTATACCGCACCTGCGAAATTGTTGGATAAAGACGGCACTTTGCTTTCTCCCGGTTGGGCAAGACATAATGTGTTCGAATACGAACGCGAAAATGCAAAGCCAGCAAATCGCAAAAAAGAATGGGATTTTTATCAGATTTCCAACGGGGAATTTATGGTGCAAATCAGTTTTGCGAACATTTCTATCGGCGGTTATGCGCAAGCGTCCATTACGGATTTGCGTCATTCCCACAAGAAAGGCAAGATTCATCCCGGCACGATTTTGGAATGCACCGCGCTGTTTTTGGGCGGAAAGAAATATATGTTGCCTCCAAAGGGCGACGAGCCGAACGTGCTTGACCACACCGTCGGCAAAACTCAAATGAAAGTCGTTACCGAAACGAACGTCAGAACTATGTACTTTAAGGGCAAGTTCAAAGGCAAAGAAGTCGAGTGCAACTTTACGATGGACATTATGGACGGACTTGAAAATATCACGACGGTGCTTCCGTTTGCAGGCAAGCCCACGAGATATTTTATGACCACCAAACAAAACAGTATGCCTTGCGAAGGCACATTCCGTTGGGGAGACAAGGTGTGGACTTTCGATAAGAAAGACACGTTTGCGTTCCTTGACTGGGGCAGAGTGAACACTCCGTACAAAATGGTGTGGTATTGGGGCAACGGCAACAAATACGTCGTCGGTCCGGACGGGAAAGAACATCTTTTCGGCTTTGAAATCACTTGGGGTATAGGCGACGAATCAAACACAACCGAAACCGCAATCTTCTGGGACGGCAAATGTCACAAATTCGGTCCCGTGGACGTCGAAGTTTTCCCCAAACCCGATAAGTTTACCGACAAATGGCATTTTATATCGCAGGACGGCAGATTCGATTTTGTTATGACGCCTTTCTATGACCATCACGGCGACCTCAACGTTCTCAATCTTCTCCGTATGCATTGCCACCAAGTTCACGGCATCTGGAACGGCACCGCAGTCCTCGACGACGGCACGAAGGTGGAAGTGAAGGATATGTATGCGTTCTGCGAGTATTGTGAAAACAAGTGGTAAACCGTCGCTATTGAGCGAATAACCGCGTTACCGCACATTCGCTCCAAAATCGCGTACTAATTGTACGTTGGGTTTTGTTTCGTATGTGCGGTGCCTTGTTCTTCATCTCAATATTGTGCTTAACAAGTGTTAAGTACATATTGAATATTCCGAAATTATTAATTATTAACTATTAATTATTAATTAAAAAAGCGACTTCTTCGCAACGACAATGGAAAATTACACTATTACAAATCAGAATCATACAATCGTAGGTATCGACAGGGGAGATACCGCCGCGTTTTTGGGAATTCCTTTTGCTACGGCAAAGCGTTTTGAAAAGCCCGTAATATGCAATCTCGCAGACCAAACGATTGCCACGAGGTACGGAAATTGCTGTCCGCAGGTAAGGCAGTTCTTTGACGAAAGCAAGTCCAAAAAGAAGATGGATTTGTTCTATTACAGAGAATTTCGAGAGGGCTTGAATTTCAGATACGGCGAGGATTGTCTCAATCTGAATATATACGCTCCCAAGGGCAAGACGAATTTGCCCGTGCTTTTGTACATACACGGCGGAGCGTTTGTGATTTGCTCGAGCGACGAAAAACCTTTTGACGGGCAGCATATCGCAAAAGAGGACGTTGTTTGCGTATGCGCAAACTATCGCCTTAACGTGTTCGGCTATTATTCGGACGACAAGACGAGCAACCTTGCGTTTTACGATATGATTTGCGCCATTGAGTGGATAAAAAACAACATATCCGTATTCGGAGGAAACCCCGACAACATAACTCTTATGGGGCAGAGCGCAGGCGCAATATCTCTGCAAAACCTTATACTTTTGCCGCAAGTGAAGAAATCCGTCAAAGGCGCGATTATGCTTTCGGGCGGCGCGACGGTGTCGGGTATTTTTGCTCCCAAATCCAAAAAGAGAGCCATACGATTTTTTGCAAGAGTGCGCAAAGATTTGCAAAAGAGGGGAATGGATATTCGCACCGCAAGTTATCAGGACGTATTCCTTGCGTGGAACAGACAAACGAAAAAGAATCTTGCGTTGTCGATGCTCTCCACGATGCCCGTTTTCGACGGCGAAATCGTTCGCAAGGACTTGTATAAAAACGCATATAAGGACGAGCAGATTCCGTGCATCGTCAGCGTAACCAAAGACGATTTGCTCAAACCGTATCTTGAAAACCGTGCGCAGAAATGGCTCAAACACGCAAACGGACAAACGTGGCTTACGCACTTTTATCACGACTTGCCTTGCGATAATATGGGCGCATATCACAGTTGCGACCTTTGGTATATCTTCGGACTCGAGCAACACGGGTGGCGCAAATTTACAGACGCCGACAGGGCAATCGCCGACGAGCTTCGCAAACGGTATTGTGCGTTTATGCGCAATCAAAACCCGAATTGCGACGGTTATTCCGAATGGAAAGAAGGCACGGTTTTGACTATAAAATAAACGGAATAAACACAAAGAAAAGCACTCCCGCACGGAGTGCTTTTTTAGTGTGTTGAAATTATCTTTTATGCAAAAATCAAACGTTTATACGTCGGAATTTGCACTATAAAGCCAGTTTTGTGCAAATATATTGTTTATCGCAAACTATTTGATTTCGGCTTTTTGCGCATTGCTGAGACGAATGAGTTGGTTGTCCACGGCAAGTTTGTTTATAAGGTTGTGCATTGCCTTGTCGAGTTCTTCGCCTTTGCGATAGTCCGCTTCGAATATCCAATCGACGCGCTCGTGCTTAAGCAATGGCTGCACCTTGTCTTTTTGTCCTTGTTGGTAGAGGGCAATGGAGTGTCCTCCCGAGAGTTTTACGAGCTTCATACAAGGAACGTCGGTAAGTCCGTCGCCGATATAAATCATATTGTTGAAATATACGCGTCTTTCGTTTTCGGGCTTCGAGGCGTTGACGTCGACGTTGTTGCTTATGTCCAAAACGCCTTTGTTTATTCTGTATACGAACTGCGTTTTGTTGGTGTAGTTGACCGCCATTTTTGCCCAAACCGCTTTTCCGTCCCGATACAGGAATTCGCTTGCGAATATCTTCTTGAAGTGTTTTGCAATGCTCGAACCGTCGATAATCTCTTTAAGACCCGACGAAAGAACGTAGTGCTCTACCTGAACGCCTGCTTGTCTGCCGTACTCGTTGATGCGCTCGAACCAATCTTCGACGCCGGGGAGATACTCTATATGTTTGCCGCATTCCGTCAAATCGTCGCGCGAGAAAGGCTTGCCGATATTTTCGGATTGCTTAATCATACAATACATATAGGTAAGCACGCTGTCCATTTGTTGCTCCGAAGCGACTTCCGCGGTTTTGCCCCAAAACTCGTCGGGTTGCATACCGAGGCTCGGAATAAAGGTATATTCCTGCATATCGCGCGTGCAGAGCGTTTTGTCAAAGTCGTACATTATTGCAATAATAGGTTTGTCCATACAGTCTCCTTGTCAATACGAAACGTGTATTTTGTAAATTATATTTTAGCAGTTCGAATCATTGTTGTCAACAGCGGTTTGAGATAACGACGATAAGCGTAATTTGGCGCGAATTTGTGCATATTTTCAAAAAATTTTTATTGAGATGCGTGCGCGCGTATGATAATATGATAGGGTAATACAATTTTTTGCGAGGTGCAACGTGAAAAAGCACAATGAAAGCACGGTGAACGTCAATCCTGTCGCGCCTGAGGACAGAGTTCCGCTCAAAGAGAAAATCGCTTACGGTATAGGCGGTTTGATGGACGGCGGCGGCGTGAGTATGATGAACTGCGTTATGCTTGCGTATATGGTATTCAACGGCGTAAGCGCGGGCTTGGCGTCTACCATTATGATGATTGCCAAAATTTGGGACGCTATTACCGACCCGTTTATGGGCTTTATCTCCGACAATACGCGCGGAAAATACGGCAGACGCAAACCTTATATGTTTTGGGGCGGTATATCCCTGCTCCTGTGCATATTCCTCGTTTTCCTCCCCGTGAGAGATTGGGGAATGTCCGTCGGAGGCTTTACGGCGTATATAATCGTAATGTATCTGTTGTGGAACACCTGTTCCACGGTTACGCAGGTGCCTTACTGCTCTATGGCAAGCGATATAACCCCGTCGTTCAGAGAGCGCAACAACGCAAACACGGTAAAACTCGTGTTTACGGCCGCCGCTTCGGGACTCGGATACGCGTTGCCGCTTCTTTTCATCGAAGCACTCAAAACCAACAAAGAAAAGTGGCTGTTTATGCCCAAAATCGACAGCGTACAATTCTGGCTTTTGATGAGTATAATTTTCGGCGTACTTTTCGGCGGCGGATTGATTATTTGCGGTATCTTCGTAAAAGAACGTATCAATCCAAAAACTCCCAAACAAAAGTTCGACGCAAAGCAGTTTTTCAACAGTTACGCGCAACCTTATAAAAACCGTTCCTATCGTTGGCATATCGCTATGTACGTTTCGGCATTTGCCTGTATGGATATTATAAGCGCGCTTGCCGTTATGTACGCAACCGACGTATGGCGCGGAGAGAGCCTTCTCGGAATGGATATGTCGTCGCTTTTCATAATCGCGCCGATGATGGTTGCGGCGGTGGTTATGTTCCCGCTCGCGCGTATCGTTATGGACAAAAAGAGCAAACAATTTGCTTTCCGTATGGGACTTCCGTTCTATATCGGAGGCGGAATTATGCTTGCGCTTATGGACCCGAGTTGGGCGCCTCCGTGGCTCGTTCCCGTCGTTGCGCTCATAATGGGCTTGGGATTCGGCGGCGCGCAAATGATGCCGTGGATTATTTTCCCCGACACTGTCGACGTCGGCGAAATGGCAACCGGCGCAAGACAGACCGGCACTTACAGCGGTATGATGACGCTTGCAAGAAAAGTCGGCGGCGGACTTGCAATCGGTCTGTCGGGTTGGATTCTCGAGTGGTGCGGATACGATTCTAATTTGCCAAAAGACCAACTTCAACCGCAGAGCGCATTGACCGCTACGCGACTCGTCCTCGGAATTTCCGTTGCGATATTGATTACGTTTGCGTTGATAGCGTCATTCAAATATAAGGTAAACAGCGAAAAACTCACTCGCATCAGATACTTTATCGAGGCAAGAAAATCAGGTAAAAAACTTACCGACGAGGAGAATTGTGAAAGAGACGCGCTCGTGTCGGAGTTGTACGGCAAGGTTGACCCGAGAGACGTCGTCGAAGTCGTTTCCGCGCAATCCGTTGAGGAAGAAACGGAGAACGTTTTGTTCGCAGAGGGCGCAGATTCCGTTGCCGAAACGTTGACGAGCGTTCAATCGGACGAAGAAGAACAACCGCAAGAAAACCAGGTTGAGCAAGACGAAAACGACGATACAAACGTCGATTGCGACGAAAAGGAGTAATATGTCGGCAGTATTTGAAAAGCGTGACGGCAGAGAAGTCATAATAAAAAAAGAGGGAGAGGCTCTGCGTATTTTGCAACTTACGGATATTCATATAGGCGGAAGCGTTTTCACTCGTAAGAAAGACAAACTTGCGCTCGACGCCGTTCGCAAAATCGTCAAAAACGCAAAGCCCGATTTCGTAGTAATCACGGGAGATATGGTGTATCCGATGCCGTGGCTGTTTCAAGGTACGCTCGATAATCTCAAGGCAAGCAAGATGTTTGCAAATACTATGGAAGAACTCGGCGTAGAGTGGACCGTCGTTTTCGGCAATCACGACAGCGAAGTGTGGGCAAGGAGCAATAAGTCGGGACTTGCCGATTATTATTCGTCGTTGCCGCATTGCCATTTCCAAAGAGGAGACGAGGGTATCACGGGCATAGGCAACTACTGCATTCCCGTGCTGAATGAGGACGGCTCTGTCAACACCGCGCTTATGTTTATAGACAGCAACGCTTATCTGACTTGGAATTTCTTCAGCGGTTTCGATACCGTTCACGACGACCAAATCGAGTGGTACAAAAACACCGTAAACGACTTGTCCGAGGGGCGCGATTTAGTGCCGTCGCTCGCATTTTATCATATTCCGCCCAAAGAGTTCAAAGAGGGCTGGGAAAAGTGCTATCTCGGCACGGGAGAGGCAATTTATCACGGCGGATTCGTGCAAGAAAAGGACAACTATTTCGGCTATCCCAAAACCGTCGAAGGAAAATTTTTCCCCGAAATGGTCGAGTTCGGCAGTTGCAAGGGTATGTTTATGGGACACGACCATCTCAACACGCTTTCGATAACGTACAAGGGCATACGTCTCACTTACGGAATGAGCATAGACTACAACGCCTACAAGGGCATAGCGAAACGCAACACTCAACGCGGCGGCACGATTATCGAGATAAACGACGACGCTTCGTTCGACGTAAAAATGTTGCCTCTTTCGTCTTGCAAATAAAAAACGATATTTAATTGAAAACGCAACCGATAGTAGCGTACCGCCGACTAAAAATTTGTTTACAATAAGTCGGCGGTATTTTATAATATTCCTAATAGAAATACTTATTATAGGAGGCAGTATGTTCAAATTTAACCCGTCGTTTTATTCCGACGTGAGAATAGAGGATAGACAGACCACAGCCGTCGCTTTCAAAAACGGAATGCTGGACACTTGCCGTACGAGAAACGAAAAACGCGCGTTTATTCGTGTTTTTGACGGTAGTATGTGGCTTTACGCTTCTACGTCGGACGTGGACGGCATACAGGACGAGTTGGACAAGTTATATCTGCAAGCAACGCCCAATCCCGACATTGCGTCCAACCCGATAGTAAAGAGATACCAAGTGAACGTTGCAAACGAGACGAAGTTTGCAAACAGAAGCGTCAGAAACGTTACCAAAGAGCAAAAAATCGCGCTTCTCAAAGAGATTCAGCCGCACGTTAAAAGTCAGTTCCTCGTTATGTCGCAAGTGGCGTATCAGGACCGCAACAGCAATTACGAGTTTTATTCCTCCAAAGGCGCGGACATCAAGTACGACTACCAGATGTGCGGTATTCTCGCACTCGGCGTGCTTGCCGCTCAAAACGATTTCGTTCAGTCGTATTATCAACAGGCAAGTCCGTACTTTGACGAGATAAAGGGCTTCGAGGATAAAATCGAAAAACGCCTTGCTAAGGCAGATAACTTCGTTCTCAACGCAAAGCCGTGCAAGAAGGGCAAATTTCCCGTCATTCTCTCGCCTATGGCGGCAGGTATGTTTGCGCACGAGTCTTTCGGACACAAGAGCGAGGCGGACTTTATGCTCGGAGACGAAACTATGGCAAAAGAGTGGGTTCTCGGCAAAAAAGTCGGCAGCGACATTTTGTCAATCGTCGATTCGGGCGCGGAATTCGGCTCGGGTTACGTTCCGTTTGACGACGAAGGCACGAGAGCGGGCAAAACGTATCTCATCAAAAACGGCATACTTTGCGGAAGATTGCACAGCGCGACTACGGCGGCGGCACTCGACGAGGAACTCACAGGCAATGCAAGAGCAATCGATTGCAAATTCGAGCCTATCGTGCGTATGACCAACACGTATATCGAAGCAGGTACGAGTACTTTCGACGAGCTTGTAGCGGGCATAGAGGACGGTTATTTCATAGATACCGTATCTCACGGCTCGGGCGGCTCGACGTTTACAATCGCTCCGTCGACGGCTTACGAAATAAAGAATGGCAAAATCGGTGCGCCCGTCAAAATTTCCGTGGTTACGGGAGACGTTTTCGAGACGCTCAATCACATCGACGGCTTGTCGAATGAGCTTATCTTCGACGACGGCGTATTCGGCGGTTGCGGAAAAATGGAGCAATTCCCCCTGCACGTTCTGGACGGCGGTCCGTACGTCAGAGTCTCGCAGATGAACGTTCAATAGAGAGGTAGTTATGCAAAAAGAATATATAACCAAAAAAACTTCGTCGCTTTCGATAAACGTCGTGGCAACCGAGGTGGAATCTTTGAGAAAGGTCGTCGAAAGCACTCGCACCGTGCGCGTATACGACAACGATTGCATAGGCGTTGCCGGACAAATCGGCAATGCAAACGCCGAAAGCGTGGAAAACGACGCGATTGAGAACCTTGCGCTCGGCATCGCATATCCCTGCGATTTTACGAAAGACGTGAATTTGAGCGTCGACGCTCGCAAAAACATAGTCGACGAGGATAAATTCGTGCAAGTCGCAAAGAGTTTGCTCGCAAAACTCAAAAAAGAAGTGCCGAATTTCCTTTTCAGCAACAAAATTCAATATTTCACAAGCGAAACGGAGTATAAGAACACCCAAAACACGTCGCTTTCATACAAAGGTAACGAAATGGTGCTTGTATTGTGCGTCAAGAGCAAATCAAGCGCAAACATTATGGATTTTGCATACGTAGTCGACACGGACGTTTACGACGAAAATAAGGCGGTTGAGGACGTCAAATCGCTTTGTGACGCTTATGACAACGTGTTGCCTTGGCAAGACGGCAAATATCCCGTAATCGCAGAGCAGGATTTATATTGCGGCAGTTACGTTCTCGACAATTTTGACGGCGAGAGTTATGCTACGGGTGCGTCGTTGTTCAAAGATATGCTCGGCAAAAAGGTTTTCAACGAAAAAGTTACGCTTGCAGTCAATAACGATTTGCCCAACAGTACGTTTTTCGATACGGAAGGCACGGTTTGCGACGAACAAAACGGCACGCTTGTCAAAAACGGCGTATTCGAGAGAGTAATTGCAAACAAAAAGATTGCCGCGCAATACGATTTGCCGCGCCTCGGCTGTTCGGTGTCGACGTACGATACGATACCGCAAGGCTCTGCTCGCGGAGTGGAGTTCAAGAATACCGCAGAACGCATTCAAGATTTGGTAGGAAATCAAAAGGCAATCTACGTGCTTGACGCATCGGGCGGAGATATGACCACCAGCGGAGATTTCGCAACGCCTTGCGAGGTCGCTTTGCTCGTCGAAAACGGCAAGTTCGTCGGCAGACTTCCCAAACTCAACATCTTCGGCAACGTAAAAGAGTTTTTGGGAGACGACTTTATCGGCGCAAGCGACAAAGGATTGCTCAATTACAGAACTCCGCTTGCGGTTGCTTGTATGAACGTTACGCTCATTTGAATGAGCGGATACGATGGAATTTTCTGCTTAATACGTCGTTTGTTTGATTAAACGAAGTAATAAAAAACGGAGCGAAACGCTCCGTTTTTTCATAATTCGATTATTGTTTTTTGTTTACATCGTTTTGTATACTATCAAAAATATGATTGCGACGAAAAGAAATATCGCGCCGACGATGACAAGAAACAGTTTCGGCTTTTTCTTGTCGGGGGAGTGTTTTCTTTCCACATACTCCTCGTAAGTTTCTCTCGGCTTCCATTCCACGCCTTTTTTTACGGGTTTTCGCAAATTAAACAGAGACGAAACGCTGTAGCCGAGACCGTCAAACGCACCTTTTTCTGATGCCCAAGACAGACCTCCGAAGCACAAAAACAGCGCGCCTGCCACGAAGAATGCGTCGCATAACGTGATGATTATCGTTACTTTGTCCTTTTGTTCGGTAAGAACGCCTCTCAGACCGCACACCAAAAGCACCAACGCAAGTGCGATGATAAACGATATGGCGTACAGTATGATTTTTCTTTTCATTATTCTTCGGGTTTTTCTTCTTCGGGAGTTGCGTCAACGACTTCTTCGACAACGATGTCGGGGTCTCCGATAGGCGTGCCTTCATTGCGGATAAGCGACGCTTCCATAGACGCGTCGACAGGATTTTCCACAACGACTTGTTGCGCTACATCTTCGGGTTGTACGTCATCTACCAGTTCGTCCGTGGTGTTGTCGACGGGCTTTGCTTCGCCCTTGCAAATCTTGACGTATTCTTCGAATTCGGCTTGGTTGCAACTTACAAAGTGTCCGGGTTCAACCTCTCTGAACGAGGGTTTGTCAACGGAATAATCGTGGTCTGCAAGCGGATTGTATACGATACGCTTACGCTGTTTCTCGTATACGGGGTCGGGAAGCGGAATCGCAGAGAGCAACGAGCGAGTGTAGGGGTGCAACGGGTGCGCGAACAATTCGTCCGACGTTGCAAGCTCCACCATATTTCCGAAGTACATAACCGCGATTCTGTCGGAGAAGTATTTGACGACCGACAAGTCGTGCGCGATAAAGAGAATGGTAAGTCCGAGTTCGTTTCTCAAATCGTTGAGAAGGTTTATGACCTGCGCCTGAATGGAAACGTCCAACGCCGAGATAGGTTCGTCGGCGATGATAAGTTCCGGCTCCATAATGATTGCTCTTGCAACGCCTATACGCTGTCTTTGACCGCCGGAAAACTCGTGCGGGTATCTGCCTGCGTGTTCTCTTACGAGACCGACTTTTTCAAGCACTTCGTACACTTTTTCGTCCACGACTTTTTTGTTGCGAATACCGCGAATCGTAAGACCTTCCGCAATGATTTCACGCACGGTCATACGAGGGTCGAGCGACGCAATCGGGTCTTGGAAAACCATTTGAATTTTGGTTACGAGCCTCGATTTGCGTGCGAATCTGAGTGCTTTGACATACTCCCAAAGCAGTTTGGTGTATTCTTTCGATTTTTTGTCGATTTCCGCAAATTTGGGTTTGTATTCTTCCTTAACCTTTGCGACTTCGCCTTTTGCGTAATCTCTGTCGCATCTCTTTTGGTCGTGATTTGCTTTGCGGATGTTCTTTTGCTGTTCTTTAATCACGTCGAGCATTTGACGGAAAGAAGCCTTGAGGTCGGGCTTTTCTTCGCTTTTTTTCATAGACTTTTTCAAGTCTGCCAAAAACGCTTTTACAGCCTTTTTTTCCTCTTGCTTATATGACAGAGTGCCTGCGCAAATGCGCTTGCCGTCAAAGTATACGTTGCCCGAAGTGCAGTTGTAGAGCTTGATTATGCTTCTGCCCGTGGTGGTTTTTCCGCATCCCGATTCGCCGACAAGTCCGAAAACTTCGCCTTTTTTGATGTCGAAACTTACGTCGTTGACGGCTTTGAGGGTGGATGAACCGAGTTTGAAGTATTGGCACAAATGCTCGACTTTCAATAGGGTTTCTCTTTCGTTTAAGTTGTTATCCATTAGAAGCCTCCTTTATTGATTTTGAGCATCGTTTTGCTCTGCGAGTTTCTTCATTCTCGCTATGCGGTCTGCCACGATTTTGGGCATTTCGACCTTCGGCGCGGACGGATGGAGCAACCACGTTGCCGCGCTGTGAGTATCGCTGATTTTGAACATAGGCGGTTGTCTTTCGAAGTCTATCTTCATAGCGTACTTGTTTCTTGCCGCAAACGCGTCGCCCTTGGGAGGATAAATCATGTTCGGCGGGGTGCCGGGGATTGCCTCGAGTTTCTCGTTCGTGTCAAGGTCGGGCATAGAGGAGAGAAGCGCCCAGGTATACGGGTGCGCCGGAGCGTAGAACACGTCCTCGGCGGTGCCTGTTTCCACGATTTTGCCTGCGTACATAACCGCAATTCTGTCCGCCATATTCGCAACTACGCCCAAATCGTGCGTGATGAATATGATGGAAAGATTTCTTTCTTTTTTGATTTTATTGATAAGCTCGAGTATCTGTGCCTGAATGGTAACGTCAAGAGCGGTCGTCGGCTCGTCGCAGATAAGAATATCGGGATTTGCCGCAAGCGCGATTGCTATGACTATACGTTGACGCATACCGCCCGAGAATTGGAAAGGATATTGACGGTATCTTTTTCTCGGCTCGGGAATGCCGACTTCTTCCATAAGTTTGAGAGCCTTGTTTTTGGCAACCATTTGCGTCACTCTGTAAGCAACTGCCTGCGCTTTTTCTTTGAGGAAGTCAATCATTGCGACCGTAGCGGCGTCTTGGTCATAAGATTCCGCATTGTCTATTGCCTTGGCGTAAGAATCGCAGAGTTTATCGAGTATCGCAACGATGTTTTCTCTTGCCATATCGAGGTCGACGATTTTTGCGGGGACGACCTTATAATCGGGTGTTTTGCCTTTTGCGATGAGCTTGTCGTACTTGGCTTGTTCCTTGTCGAAGCGTTTTTGTTCTTTCTTGTTGTTCGGAATAGCGTCAAAGTACGTTTTTATCGCACGATAGAGGCTCGATTTGAACGTGTATGCCGTGCTGTCTTTTATCAAAGCGAGTCTGTCGATAGAGTCAAGCACCGCATCCGACAATTCTTTTGCGGTTGCTTTATAGATTTTCTTGTCGGGTTCGCCGTCGGTAAATACGTTGCGTTTGGAGCGGATAAGCTCGATAACGTTCTTTTTCTTCTCGAGCGACTGATTGAAAGAATACACGATACCTTGTTTTGCGTCGCTGATGAAGTCGAGCATAAAGTTGTCGTCGAGGTACTTTCTCAAGAACTTGTTGAGTTCCGCAACAGACTCCGTGGGCAATTCCTCGCCGTGTCCGAAAGTGAGGTAGTACGCAAAAGCGAAGAAGTTGGGCATCTCTTTTGCGCACGCTTCTTCAAAATACGTTTTAAGCTCTTTGAGAGGCTCCACGCAAGCGGAATAATCTTTAACTTTGCCTTTTTGCGCTTTGACTTCTTTTGCGACGAGTTCCAACTTTTCGGCAACGGTTACGACGTCTTGCGGACAAACGTATTCGTGAACGGAAAGTTTTGCGTTTTTGACGATTTCTCTGATGCTTCTGGCAAATTCCTCAACGGCGTTTTTCTCTATATGGAAAAGCAAGTCGTCGACGTTTTCAAGCCCCGATTCCGCATTTTCGAGGGCGTTGTTATACGCACCCTCTATCTTCAGGTGGTAACATTCGAACGTATCGAAATCTTTGGTTTTTTGAGCGTTTGCAAGACCTTTTTCGGATTTTGCGTCAACGCCCATAGCGTTGTTCATAGCTTCTCGCAAGAGAGCCATTTTCGTGTTGAATTCCTTACGCGATTCTCTGCGGTTGGCACGATTCTTGAGTATCATTGCCTCAGTAAGTTGCGTGCCGATGCGATTGATAGGGTCGAGCGCGGAGAGCGGGTCTTGGAATATCATCGCGATTTTGTCGCCTCTGAGTTTGTGAAAATCTTCTTCGCTTATTTGGAGCAAATCCATTCCGTCGTACAGAATCTCGCCGCTTTCGACGATTGCGTTGGGGGCGGATATGCCGATAATAGCCTTATTCGTAACGGATTTTCCCGAGCCCGATTCGCCGACGATAGCCAGCGTTTCGCCCTTGTACAAATCAAAGTCGATACCGCGTACGGCTTGCACTTTACCTGCGTCCGTACGGAAAGATATACGCAAATTTTTAACTTCGAGTTTCTTTTCCATATCAGTCCTCCGAACCTCTTAATGACGGGTTGAACGCGTCGCGCAATCCGTTTCCGAACAAGTTGAACGAAATCATCAGCAATGAGATTATCAATGCAGGGAAGAAGATGATATGCGGGAATCTGTCTATACCGGCGTTTTGACCGTTGTAGAGCATAGTACCCAACGAAGTCATATCCATTCCGTTGAAGTTGATAATGCCGAGGTATGCCAAAGACGTTTCGGAGAAGATAACGCCCGGAATGACGAGAACGGAGCTTGTAATAAGCGTTCCCAACGAGTTAGGCAGAATGTGTCTGAACATAAGTCGAATGTCTTTTGCGCCCAGCGTTCTCGCGGCAAGTATATATTCTTGTCCTTTGAAGCGGTAGAATTGCATACGCACGCTGTACGCCGTGCCTATCCAGCCTGTCAGGACGAATACGAACAGCAGTCCGCCGATTGCGCTGGTTTTGCCCGTATCGACAAAATGCAATTTGAATAAGGACGTAAGGACTATAAACGGAATGCCGCTCAATACGTCGGTAATACGTTCCATAACCATATCTACCGCACCGCCGTAATAACCTTCGATTGCGCCGTAAATAGCGCCTACCGTGAGGTTGATTATCGACACGCATACGGCGAGAATCAAAGACAATCCTACGCCTTTTGCAAGACGAATGATAATGTCGTAACCTTGAGCGTCTGCACCGAACGTGTGAGAGGGGGTGTGACCGTTGAGGTATTGATAGTAGTTGTAATAAAGTACGCGAACTTTGTAGTTTTCGCTTGAGCCGACTTTGGTATAGTATGCGATTTCGTAGACATACTCGCCGTTTTCGTCAACCACGTCTTGTCCGTTTTCGTTCACTACGCGCGTTTTGAGGTAGTTGGGAGTAAGTCCGTTTTTCTTGACTTGTTCGAGCGTCATAATTCTGCCGTTTTCGTCGAGCGGATTTTGACGCGAATCGTGTGCGTACCACATATTCGCACCGATAACCGTACCTCTGTTGAATTCGTCAAAAGCGTCCGTATTCCATTCGTCGATAATCGGGTAAAGCACTTGTTTTCCCGTTTCGGCTTGCCAGTTGAGGATATTTTGATATTCCTCGGGAGTTATGCCCTCGACGTAAAGGAAACCGACTTCGTAATAGGAATCGATGCGCAATTTTTGATAATGTTGCGTTTTTCTTCCTGAGCCGATTTGTTGTTCCGACTCCGAGAGAATCTTTCTCACTGGGTTGAGTTCATAGTCGGCAGCGTCGTCCCAAGCAACGTTTCCGTTTCCGTCTTTGTCCAATGCTCCGAGCGCGATACTCCAGTAATATACCAAACCGTTATCGGGTTGGTCGAGAGTGTAAGTGCCGTCCCAAAAACCGCTGTTGGTATTTGACATCGAGTCGAGTTTCGGTCTTGCCTTTGCATAATAACCGTCTGCGTCGCTCATTTCGAATTTTGAGCATAGGGGAGTGATGATTGCAAACAATGCAATCAATAGAATAATTACCAATGCGACGACCGAAGCACGGTTTTTTCTGAATCTGTTCCACGCGTCCTTTAGATAGCCTACGGGTTTTGTGGAAAGTTTAACGTCGCTGATTTTCTCGTTTTCCTGAACGAGAGTGAACATATCTTGCGGTATGTTGTTTACGTTATCCATAGTATCCATCATTTTCTCGACCCCATTCTGACTCTCGGATCAAGGAATCCGTAACTCAAATCTATCAAAATATTCGCCATCAATCCGATGAAGGTGTAAAACGCCGTCACGAATACGAATACGTCGTAGTCTCTGAGTTGAATTGACTTAATATACAAAGAACCGACTCCCGGTACTGCGAAAATCTGTTCGATAATGAACGAACCTGACAAAATTCCTACGAAAGAGGAGATGATGCCGGGCAGAATCGGAACCATAGCGTTTTTAAGTGCGTGCTTGAATATAGCCTGTCCTTTAGTAAGACCTTTCGTTCTTGCAAGCAACATATAGTCGCTGGTAAGTGCTTCCGTAAGCTCCGCTCTCGTAGAGCGAGTGAGTCCTGCGATGGTGCCGAAACTGAGTGCCAAGACGGGCAAAATCAAGCTCTTTGTCATAATCGGACTCAGATAGCTTCCGCCGGCGTCGGACAAAGACGATGCGACTGCAGGCAACCAGTTCGTCTTGAATGCAAACAGATATTGAACCAAAAACGCGTACACGAAACTCGGTACGGAAATAAACAGCATAACGCCTGTCGATATGACTTGGTCTTGCCACTTGTTCTTTTTCAGAGCGGCAAACACGCCGAAAAGAATGCCGATAGGCACGCTGAACAGCAGTGAATATATATTTATAAGCAGAGTCGGGACGATTCTGTCCGTCACGACGTCTGACGCATTTGCCATATAATCAATACGCCAAGAAACGCCCCAGTTCCAATCGGTAAAGACGTTTTTGATGTATATTCCCAGTTGCTCCATAATGGGTTTATTGTATCCCAGAGCTTCTCTCCTCGCGGCTTCGATTTCAGCCTGCGCGCCTGTTGCCGTCATCGGGTTGGGCAGACTTTTTATCATAACGAAGCAGATGACCATTATCGCAAAAAAGATAAATATCATCAGGAGGATTCTTTTAATAACATACTTTAGAGTTGCCATAATAAATTCCTTAGGTTGCGTCGTGCGTATCTCTTAAACGTACGACGTTGCAAGCAGGGTAGAACCCTGCTTGCAACACTTCGTTTGTGTCAATGGTACTAAAATCAGTATATTCCGAGATTAGTAGTTGAGTGAGTTGTTTTGGGATTTAACGTAGTTATCCCATTCCATATCGGTGTAGTTGTAGGTCATAAGACGGATTCCGCCGTAACCGTACATAACGTTGTAGTTGAGCGTTGCATAGCTAATCTTGTGAGAGAACAGCGAGCAGACTGTTTGAGATGCAAACGGTATGCATTGATATGCGGAGAGAACTGCTTTCTCGAGTTGGCTCATAATGTAGAGTTTTGCTTTTGCGTCGGTAACTGCGGGATAAACCGTGTCGCCTGTTCTCTTGAGCGTGCCGCCGCCGTTGATGAGGACTGCCCATTGTTCGAGGTCGTATTCCCACGTCTCGTTTGCTCCGTCATTGTTGAAGTCGTAAGTGAGCGTGAGCTTTTCGGTTCTGGGGTCCCAACCGCAAGATTCGTGAATTGCATCGATGCCGCCTTGATATTCGACGCCGACGTAGCATCTGATTGCGCTGAAGGGATAGAATGCAGCTCCGCCCCATGCGCCGCGAATCATTTCGACTTTGCCATCTGCGATGTCTGCATAACGGTCGTCCGTATTGGTTCTGAACACAAATGAGATTTTGCCTTCGAATCCGGTTCCTGCAGTTGCTGCCGCTACGAATTGGTTGAGCAAGCGTTCTTGAGCTTGGTCGTCCTCGGAGAGGGTTTGTGCGCCCGTTGCGTCGCAGTGGATAAGAATTTCTTGTCCGTCGGTATATCTGCCGTCTGCGATTGCTTGTTCGTATACGGATTTGAAAAGTTCTTTTGCAGCTGCGACGTCATAACCCGTGACCGCTTTGTAAGCGTCGTCGAGAGTCTTATAGGTCTTGTCTGCGCCGTATTCGATTCCGTAGAGGTCTACTATTGCTTGTTTTGCTTCATCCGTTCTACGATAGATGGATTCGGGGTCTTCCGAAATGTTGTAGTAGTAGATGTTGTTGTACAACGCGTATGCGGGTTTGTATCCGCCGGTTGCTTGTGCGGTAAGTTCCGTACGATTGATTGAGAGAGAGATTGCCTTGCGGAAATCTTTGTAACTCAATACTTGGAGGTTCTTGCCGTTGTCGTAAGTTGCTTCGAGACCTTTGAGTGCGTTCAAGTCGGAAGCAAAGACAAATCTGAACGTGTAGGTTTGGTCCGTCTTGAGAAGGTTTGCGGAGTTACGGTAAGTCGCAAGTTGCGAGCTGTTGAGAGACAAAGAGTCAATCTTACCGGATTTGAACAAGCCTTCGAGAGTTGAATCGTCGGAGATGATGTCTGCCACGATGTCGGTGGTTTGGAATTGACCTTCGTGTTTGCCGTCGGTCCAACCGTACCAATTTTCGTTGCGGGTCATCTTGATTTGTTTGTCTTTTTCATAGCTGACGAGTTTGTAGGGGCCGTAGCTCATATAAGTGTCAACGCTCGTGCCGTATTTGGTGGTGTCGAGTTCGCCGACCTTGGTCTTGAGTTGATTGTAGAGGGGGAGATATACAATCCAGTTGGACGTAAGGCTCGTGAGGAAGTAGAATTCTTCTTCGGTGTCCTCTACAACGTAATCGATGGTGTAATCGTCAACTTTGAGGAGGCCTACGTTTTCCCAATCGAAGGAATCGGAGAATTTGCCCGTGTTGTAGAACAAGAACTCTTTGAAGTAACCTTCGTTTACGGTGCCTGCTTCTTTATCCGTGTATATGGACGCGCCGAAAGGCGTAAGATATTGGTCCATAAGGACAAGGACTTGCTCTTTATTGCTTTCGGTTACTTGAATGTATCCGTAAGCGTTTGCTTGCTCCTTGAGTGCGGCGTAAGATACGACGTCCGTGATGAAACCGTAGTCATCCTTCAATTCTTTGAACGAATAACCTGAAATCGTCATATTGGTTGCGTCGAGGTTGATATACACGGGTTGTGCTGTTACGTCGAAGCTGTAATCGGGTTCTTCGCCTTCGCCGTATGCGGGAACTACAACGTCGTAAATCGGAGATTCGGATTCAAAATACTTTTGTGCGTTCTTAACGGCAGCGGAACCGCTGTAGTAAGTGTTTGCACGGTAGTTACGCATTTTGGGGTCGAGGAGCGCTTTCATCGATTCAACGTAGGTGTCTGCGTTGATTGCAACGCCGTTTGCCCATTTTGCTGCGGGGTTGAGTGCGATACGATATACTTTGCCAACGCTTTGTTTTTCTGCGTTGATTTCCCATTTTGAGACTTTAGCGGGGTCTGCAAGGTATTCTGCGGTTACGTCCGTAACGGAAGTTGCCATTTCGTATACCCATTCGAAGTTTACGCCGTCAGCGGCAATAGTCGTATCGACAAGTCCCATTTCCGTATAGGGAGCAAGATAATTGTCTGCGTCGGTTTCCCACGTGTGGGGGTTGAAGTTGGTCGGACCTGCGCCGATAGTATCGCGAAGCGTATATTTCATCGGGTCTTTTTCTTTCTTGTTGCAAGCAGCAAGAACGCCCACGCAAAGCACGAGAACCAAAATCATAGCCAATACGGCAATAACTTTTCTTTGCTTCATTGTTGTTACCTCCTAGTTGTTTTTATATTTTTTAAGGAATTTTACTTTAGTTTCTGCGGAGAAAAAATTTTTCCCCAACTTTGTTAATTTGGTTGCATTCGTTTTTTGTTTGTAGTATAGTGTACCATTTTAGCGGCACATTTTCTATTTGTGTACATTATAAGTGCAGATTGCCAATCTGTAAACAATTTTTTACATCATTTTTCAAAAATAAATTTTTATGCATTCTTTGCCGATTTAGCGAAATAAAGTGCCGTTTGTTCGGCGCAACCCGTGGTTTCCTCCCTCCGATTCGATTTTTCTTTTATTATATTGATTATTATATACCTATATATAGATGTTATATAATATATGCGAGTTTTTTCGCGTTATTTCGTCGTATTTTCTTGTCTCGCAACTGAGGTTGCGCAACTTGATTTTTTTGAAAAAAATGTGCAAAAATTATGCATAAAAAGGTTAAAAATGCATAAATATAAAAATTTTTGCATAAAGAAATTTTTGACTTTTCGTCGATTTTTTACAAATTTCGCATTCGCTTTTCATTTTATTTACGGTTTTTGTAAGTTTTTGAGCGATTTTTGCGTTTCGTTTTTGATTGACTGCTAGCACTCTTTTTAACATTGTTGGCTTTTTTGATTAAAAAGCAGTAATGCTTTGATGACTTGAAATGTTCACATCAACTAAAATAGATGGCTGAAGCAAAAATCCATACAATTATATGCTATATGCTAATTTTGATTAACAATATTAGATTGCACTTTAGATATTCAAAATTAAAACTTTATATTGAAAAAAAAGTGATTATATGATAATCTTCTTATGTCGAGTTATGTGTAAACGAATCGAGATAAGATATATTGCGTACTGTTTGTCGGTCATATTTCGGTTTGATGGTTTTTTAGAAGCATGACTTCCGCAACGGGCGTTTTGAAAAATTGTGACATCGAACGCAAAATTTTAATAGTTGGATAAACGAGTAAATGAAGGAGTGAAAGTATGAACAAGAAACATGGCTCGGAAGGTTTTGCAAATGATTTTGAAATTGCAGATGGCGTTTTGATTCGGTATAAAGGTAACGAAACATCAGTCGTTATACCGGACGAAGTGACTCATATAGGTAGATTTGCTTTCAAGGATTGCAAAAAATTGGAAAGTGTTACAATTTCGGAAAGAGTGGTAAGCATTGGTAGTTCTGCATTTTATAATTGTAGCGGGTTGACAAGTGTTACTTTTTCGGAAAATTTGATATGCATAGGTAGTTCTGCATTTGAAGGTTGTGCATTAACAAGCGTTACGATTCCTAATAGCATAGCAAGCATCGGCGAGTATGCATTCAAAGGATGTGATTTGACGAGTGTTACAATTCCGAATAGCCTTACAAGCATAAGTGACGGTTTATTCTGTTATTGTCATAGGCTTACAGAAATTATAATTCCAGATAGTGTTACGAGCATCGGCAAAGATGCATTTGAATATTGTCAAAGTTTGACGAGCATTACAATTCCCAATAGTGTTACAGACATTGGCAACGGCGCATTTTGTGGTTGTGAAAGTTTGACGAGTATTATAATTCCCAATAGCGTGACTAGCATTGTTGGTCGTATGTTTTTGTACTGCAAGGAGTTAGCGAGTGTTACGATTCCAAATAGTGTTACGAGCATTGGTAACAGTGCATTTTCGAGTTGCAAAAGTTTGACGAGCATTACAATTCCGAATAGCGTTACGAGCATTGGGAACTACGCATTCGACTTGTGCGATGGTTTGACGAGTATTACAATTCCGAATAGCGTTACGAGCATTGGAGATTACGCTTTCCAGTATTGCACAGGTTTAACGAGTATTACAATTCCTAAAAGTGTTACAAGTATAGGGAAGAAAGTGTTCTATTGTTGTTACAGATTAAAAATTTACTGTGAATCAGAAAAGAAACCCAAAACATGGAAATGGACCAAATGGAATCCGGGTAAGAGACCCGTTGTGTGGGGAGCGAAGAATAAAAACGTGTAAACTGCTAGATAGAAATATAAATATTGCGATTACGGTTATGTTTTGGAAAAACACTATTATTGCGGCTTTGGATAAACTCGCAGCAATGTCAAAAGAAGCGTTATATGCAGAGCGGTTTTATAAGGCAACGTTGTAAAGATCTCCCGAGCGAACATTAGTTCGCTCGGATTTTTTATAGGCGAGATTATATTTTTGCGTAGCGTATTTCATATAGCATACAATGTCCCGTATGTGGTACAATGCAGGGTGAGATTTAGTGGTTTTTGTTGAAAGAGAATGTATGATAATATCGAAATCAACCGAATGCGTATCACACAATCACTATTCGACGAGATGATGAGACTGTTAATCGAGATAGTGGATTTGGATTGACAAACGACTTGTCGCAACATACAAAACAATTAAATAACTAATATGCATTTCATTAAATTTAGGAGAGAAAGTAATGAGGTTTTTAATATTACCAAAAAGTGAAAGACACTCAACAAATCAATGATTTTAAGTCCGAGGAAGCAGTTTGCGCGAGCGGTAAACTTTTTGAAAAAGACCCGACGTGTTTTGTTTACGTCAGTTGAATGCGCAAGAATGCGGATATCGTGACAATCAAGGCCATTGAAGGCAAGGTAGATTGCGCTTGTTCAAGTATGGTGGAGATTTCGGGATAACTCAATCCGTTTTGCCGACATTCGAGTGCAATTCGCATATTGTCCGTTAGATTGAGGCTGCCAACGATTGAATCGTAGGCGATATAGTCTTTGACAACATCTTCTTCAATCTCACAAGACGGCTCGCTGGCGGGCGTTAGGGCAGCAAGGCTCGCAGAGCGGTAATGATTGCCGTTCTCGTTCTCCGTGGTTTTTTGTTCTTAATTCGTAAAATCAATAATACGAGATTTTTATAAATTCAAAGAATTTATAGGTGTAGTTTTGTCGCAAAAAATATACAAACTCATTATCTAAGTTCGTATTATTGTCTGTTGGTGACCCTACCGAGGTTCGTAGGCAGCGCAGTTAGCGACTGCCGTAATAGTGGAACGAGCGAATTTATTCGCATAGTGAAACGTCTACGCTAAACAAATTGTACTATCGTACCCGTGCATCGCACGTGACACCTTGTGCCTAATTTGTTTGCTATGTCCGCTACGCTCGATGTCCGCAAATGCATTGCGCTTGCGTCTCTCTTTGCTTGCGGTCAGTCGGGTGTCCCGAGTTCGGCACGCATGGCGTGTGGATATGAAAATATCCAGACCTCGGTAGGATAAGAAAAAAAACGACTGCAATAGTCGGGTTTCGTGGTGAAAAATCCGCCTGATTGTACGAACTGGATATAAAAGAAACAGCAGACGCATCTACCGATTCTATCTGCTGCTCTATGTTTCGACGTATTCCGTTGTAACTTTTGTCGGGACATCGTAGTCTATGAAATTATATGTTATCGTGACTGCATTGTCATACAATATTACTTCTCGCACGAACGTATTTATTAGTAGTTTTCTAACTGCCATATCGGTGGCGTCGGGGTTTACGAATTCTCGTAAGTATTCTTTGATTTGCTCAACCGTCAAGAAAAAGAATTGCCTATCCTTTTCTTGTTGTATATCGAAATCGTATTGTGTAATCAACGTATCCAATTCGTCCAGTCGGCTTTTTGTCGCCGCATTGAATATGCCTTGTTCAATAGCCTTTACTAGATTGTTTTGTGCTTTAACCGCTTCGAGCCTGTTTTTTTCAAGCATCCTAAGTTTTGTATTGTCTTTGCAGGACTTCTCGTGAACGGCGCATATTTTCTTTGCAATGCTGTCAATTCGTTCTTCCGTCGCTACGATTTTTGCGGTGGTATCGATAACAAGGTCTTCTATAAATTGCTTTTGTATCGGTTTCTTGTTACAGGCTATATTCTTTCGTGTTCTTGACAGGCAGGAATAATAGTAGTGTATATCGCCTGTCATAGACGTTCCGCTTATCCCGACCATTTTACGCTTACAATCTCCGCAAATAAGTTTGCCGGATAGAATGTAATCGTAAATTTCTTTCTTGCGACTGGGCGCACGCTTATTCTCTTTGTGTACGGCGCAGACCTTTGCCCATAATTCGTCCGATATGAGTTTCGGGAATATGTTATCGTATTTCACGCCTTGACGTTCCACGACTCCGTTGTATTTTGTGTTGCGCAAAACGTGATATATCAATGATGAGCGTATCGTTTGCCCGTCACGATTTCTATATCCGCATTCTTTGAAATATTTTTCTATTG